>Ga0209573_1000204_pt1 | contig 149174 bp, 137 predicted proteins | sample TNRBio252014_DNA_FD_185870 | JGI IMG/M metagenome (GOLD analysis project Ga0209573, IMG submission 185870) | Wastewater treatment Type I Accumulibacter community from EBPR Bioreactor in Madison, WI, USA - TNR Reactor_6/25/2014_ DNA (SPAdes)... | ecosystem: Engineered > Bioreactor > EBPR >...
CACTGGGGTATCTTTTATCAGGCATCATTTCAATTTTCCACTCATCTTTATTCGAAGTCTCTCTTTATAGGTTTGTACTACTATTTTAGTATAAAAATATCAATGAGTTAGTTTTGGGATAGGCTCTTATACACGAACTCGAAATTCCCAAGCAGGTAGGACATGGAAATTCTCGTGCGCAATCAAATCGCTTGCTAAGTACTGAGGTACAATTTTCCTGCAAATCCGGCGTGCCTATTTGGGTAGAAATTCTTGCTACCCCTGAATATAACAATCAGGACCAACTTATCGGCCATCGCTATATTTGCCGTGACATCACCGAGCGTAAGCAGATGCAAGATCAGGTTCGTCATTTGGCTTTCTACGACCCACTCACTAAATTAGCTAACCGACGCTTGTTTAATGACCGTTTGCATCAGATATTTGCTGCTAACAAACGTAGTGGTTACTATGGCATGTTAATGTTCCTTGACCTTGATAATTTCAAACCTCTCAATGATAGACATGGCCATGTGGCAGGCGATCTGCTATTAATTGAAGCAGCTAACCGGCTTAAAGGATGTGTTCGTGAAATTGATACAGTAGCGCGTTTTGGTGGTGATGAATTCGTAGTTGCACTTTCTTCCTTAGGTATAAATAAAGACGAGTCACACGAACAAGCGATGCGCATCGCCGAAAAAATCCGCCACACTCTCTCGTTGCCTTATCATTTAGTAATAGCTTCTGATGAAAAAGGTGGGACGATTGTTGAGCATCAATGTACGGTCAGTATTGGCGTGGTCGTTTTCACAGCACGCAAGGCCAAAGAGGACGATGTGTTACGCTCGGCTGATGACGCTATGTACAAAGCTAAGCGCAGCGGGCAAAACAAGATCTGCCTGCACGAAGAGTAAGACCTTTTCCGGTCTGATCTGTCATAGGCAGCTTCAATAGACGTGGATCCAACTTCGCGGCTACTGGGCGGTAGAGATTGAAAGCAATCAGGTTTTTTCACTGGTATAGCCTCTATCCAGGCCCTGCGGTTTTCACTTTTATTAAGTCTCTATTTTATTTACCAATTTTCCGGTAAGGTGTCCCATGAAAAATAGTGTGCGCTTGCGCCACCATACCTTTGATGGTCTGCGAGAGATGGGCGGTTTCGGGCAGCCGTTGCATTTGCTATACCCGCAGATACGAACGTTGCTGGCTAGCGAACTCGGTGCCGATGCGGGCGGATTGTTAGCGGAACCCACAGTGGATCGCGCCAATAATCGTATCGAATGGTATGGTGAGAGCGATCCCGATCAAAAGCCGGTCCCGGTGTCTGATCTTCCTGAAGCAGAGCGTCAGCCAATTGTTTCCAATATCAATGATTTGCTGAAGCGCGCGCGGGAACTCGCAGAGCGTTACGCCAGTTCTGAAGATGCGCGCAAGGCGCAATTGGGAGCTATTTTGCAGGCGGTGCTGGTAACGCCTGCTGAAACTGATCTTTTTCTAGTCGAAGGTAAACCAGTAATCACTGGTTGGGGATTCACGCCGGATCGCCCGTGGGATGCGCCCGGCCCATCGCCCGACCGGCCCCCAGAGGTAGGCGAACCTGCCCAACCGCTTCGCGATGTGGTCGTACCGGAAGTCGCTGTTCCCGACTTGGCACCTGCCGTTCTGGAACCGAAGTCTCCCCCGCAACCGGTTGCTGAGAGTGTGCAACCCGCTCACTCTCCACCGCCGCCGCCACCGCCGCCGCCGAACCCAATCTCAGAGCAGCCCCCTCCTTTGCTGCCAAAGCGCTCCGCAAGAGCTGAAAAAAAACCAGCCTCCGCCACCTCTAATTCTAAACCGGTAGAGAAAGTAGCCTCCGCGCCTGTTACCAAGCCACCAGAAGCGCAAGAGCGCGTGGCTCCAGTCCCACCGCCGTCGTCTTTACGCTATGTCGTGGTGGGTTCGCGCTACTTTTGGGGCGTGGCGATCATCGCGTTACTGGCGCTCTTATTAGCGGCGTATTGGTCCTTGGCTAGAACGCGATCTCCAGCGGTGATGACTGATCAGGAGGCGGCAGCCGTTACCGCAGGTGACGGAAAGTTAGCAGAGGCGCTGCGTCACGCTCAACAAACGGAAGGTGAGCTACGGTCCCGATTGGAACAATTACAGATTGAATTGGCGAGCCGTCGCGGGCAATGTCGTCTGTCGCAGGATGGAGCAATGACTGAGACGCCTCTGTCAATCCCTGGCAAGGCAGGTTCAACCACGGCCGGTCGATCAGTTAGTCCTGCTGATCATCATGATGGGTTGGCGGCGGGGACGGGAAACAAGGCCGAAGGTGCTGCTACTGGCTCCGCTGCTCGTGACGCAGGTAGCGAATTGCCGACCGTGGCCAGCAGGGCCGATACAACAGGCCCAATGCCAGCGCCACGACCGCAGAACCCTACGACTGACTCTTTAGACCCTCATCGGCCTGAGAGGCTGGATACGGCGTCCGGCGGCGAAGGGCAAGAGCGGCCCAGCGCCGGATCGGCACCAGTGTCCAATGGCAGTCCAGGTGGGACAATCCCGACAGTGCCTTCAGCGCGCGAACGCGACACACCGCCCACCCCAGCCGCGACCGACCCAGCAGCCCGTGCTGTTAATCCCAGGGTCGCTGATTCCGCCGATACGGCCAGGCCCGCTTCTTTGCCTTCCTTGCCAAGCGGATCATCGCCAAAGCCGGTTAACCCTCCATCGCCTGGCGGTTCTACACCGCCGGATGCCAGCGGTTCGTCTTCCGCTGATCGACCCTTATCAACGGCTGTCCCAACTCCATCGACATTGGACAATGCGCCATCGACTAGAACCGGTTCACCGCCTGCCGGTGCGAGCGAGTCGGTTACAGCAGGCTCGGAACGGGCAGGGCGCAGTTTGGAAGACATGCTGACAGAAAAGGCTGCCAAACCCGGTGCTACGACTGCTACGCCCACCCCCATCCCGACCCAATCTCCTGCCGAGCGCCCGGTTAAGACAGAGCCGACTGCTGAGGAGCGCCGCGAGTTTGACAAGCGGATGTCGGCAACCGGTGCCAGCAGTGGCGAAATCACCGCTACGCTACTTTGGAATAGCCGCAGTGATCTCGATTTGGTGGTGCGCTGCCCATCAGGACGACAGCTGGATTTTCGCAACGCTGCCGAGTGCGGCGGTAGCCTGGACGTAGATGCCAATATATCGCGTAGTCAATTGACTGATCGCCCGGTCGAAAATGCATTCTGGCCCGCTGGTAAGGCCGAGCCGGGGCTATACGAGGTCTTTGTCCGTTACGCACCGCGTAAGGATGAAGAACGGCCCCAGGACACGCCGTTTCAGGTGCGCTTGAGTCGAGGTGGCCAGGAATCCGTTTTTAAAGGTTCCATCCGGCCTAATACGTTGGCACCCATTACGACGTTTACCGTTCAGCGTTGAGGCAGAATCCATGGGCGAACAGAATACGCAGTTCAAAATCTATACCGATGAGTCCAACATTCCCGGTCACCAGCGAGCCTGGGTCTGGGGTATGGTAGCCATGGCCATCCTGCTGTGTGGCCTTGCCGCCGGTTGGCTGTTGAGCCATGGCGGATTCGGCGCTAGCGGCCCGTTGAGGGCTAGCTCTAACGCCTCGGCTGTTTCGGTAGCGGAGGCGACCGAGTGGCTGGCTCAACAGGAGACCGCCAATCGGCAGCTCCAGGAGCGAATCGGCAAGTTGGAGCGTGCCCTGGCCGACAACGATTCCTGTGGGCCAGCGGCGCTCGAAGCATTAGGGCTAAAATCTGGAAAATTATAAGGAATTTTAAAAACTTACCAACCGGCATCTTGCTTCGTTATGCTCGGTGCTTTATAAATTTCGTCTAGTAAAACCTGCTCATCGGGCCTTTCCTAGCTTGGCATCGCAATGCCTGACTGGAAGGCATTGATGGGGGCGGATCGGCAACGATTGGAGAGGCGGAAAGAACCACGATGACGAGTATGGGCAATTTCAGTGCGCGGATCATTCTGGTAGTCGGTTTGGCGTGGCTAGTTAGCGCTTGTACGTCAACTAGTGTCGGAACGACCGATTCTCCGGCAATCAGCGGTTTAGACAGCGTGTCGCCGCATCAGCCCTGGCTGTTGGTGGATACGAAAAAAGATACGCTGGTGGTGATGAAGGGAAATCAGCAGTTAAAGACATTTCCCCACGTAGCGTTAGGTAGTAGCGGCGTTGGCGTTAAATACCGGCGGGGCGATAATAAAACGCCGGTCGGTGTCTTTCGGGTTGGTTGGATCAATGAACGTAGCCGCTTTAAGACTTTTATAGGTCTTGATTACCCCAATATCGATTATGCTCAGCGCGCGCTGCGGGAACACCGGATTGATGCCCTGACCTATGAGCGTATTCGTTCAGCTTGGGTTAATGGTTATACCCCCCCACAAGACACCCCGCTGGGTGGCCAGATCGGTATTCACGGCGTTGGCCATGGCGATCCGGAAATCCATAGAGCCGGTATTAATTGGACCAGTGGTTGCGTAGCCCTGGATAATCAACAAATTGCCGCTCTCAGACCGTGGGTTAAAATCGGTATGAGAGTCGAAATTCGTTAAATACGGTAATTTGCATTGTCTCTGGTGCAAGTTTCCGTTATATAATTGCTTTTGTTTTGCTGGAACAATGCCGTTGTGTTGTGGCAACTTTTTGTTCGAACGACACGCCAACTTTGTTTTATTGATACTGAGGAGCTAAAGATGCTGAAGAACCTGATCAAAATTTCCGCCCTGGCCTTGGCCGCTGGTTTGACCGTTGGCTGCGCCACTCCCGAAGTGCAAAAAGCGCAGGCTGATGCTAATGAAGCCAAAGCGATGGCTCGTCAGGCGTTAGATGCCGCCAACGAAACCCGCTCTTGCTGCACCGCGAACGAAGATAGACTCAATCGCGCGTTCAAGAAGGGCATGTATAAGTAAGTCGATTTTTTGTCGTAAGACAAAAAACCCCCACGATGCAGATCGTGGGGGTTTTTTATTGCCGCTTAAGAGCGGTTTACCGGCGGGGGTTCCTGCAAGGTATCGGGCCTGCTGCCCGAAGGGCGTACTGAAGCAGGAGGGGTATAGCGTGGATACGGCCCTGCATTGAGCGGCGCTGGCCGATCATAGGGTACCGCCGCGCCCGCAGGCGATGTTGGATAAGGTAAATTATCGTAATCGGCTGCCGGTGGCGTCCCATAAGGGGCGGCGTAGCGGTTAGGGTAAGTAGGCACTGGGCGATACGCCGGAGAGGCCGCACCTGGCGGCGTCGGCGCTACCGGATAAGGGTAAGGTGATTCGCGATACCCGGCGGCCGGAGCATTGTAAGCAGTCGATGGCGCTCGCACAGAACTGGCGGGAGCGGCAGGCTGATAGGGCGGCGCTGTGGCTGGCCAATTATTGTAGGCGGGCCTGGGATAGGTCGGCGATTGGCTCGCAGTCGCCGGATAACTGGGCGCGGGCCGTACCGGCGCTTGATTCGCGGCAGCCGTGTAGCTGGATGCGGGACGCGGCGGTACTTCATTCGCGGCGGCTGGATAGTTCGGCGCAGGTCGCGGCGGCTGGCTGGCAGCGGGTAAGGTCGTGGTTAAGCGGGCCGAGGATGGGTTCGAGTTCCCAGAGATGACAACCGGTATCCCACTGATTTGATCCACCGCAGCATCCAGGGCAGCCCGATCAACCCCATTCATATCCGGTCCAGTTTTAGCGATTACCGCCTTTTGCACTTGCTCCGGCGTTACCTTAACCGGCGACTCGTCTTCTTCTAACGGTTCGTGAGCCTCAAGCAGCAACTCCCCGTTGATCCGGCCGACTTTGACCGGCTGATCGATCAAGCGCACGGTCGTTCCCATCGCAACCATGCCGAACAGATGCTCGATATCCTCCGGATACATGCGCACGCAGCCGTGGGTCACCTGCATCCCGATGCCATACGGTTTATCGGTGCCGTGGATCAGGTAACCGGGTACGCCCAACCGCATTGCATGACGGCCCAGGGGGTTATCCGGCCCACCGGGCACCACGTCCGGTAGAATGTCCCCATCTTTGGCGTGTTCGGCCTTAATTGATGCCGGTGGCCGCCAGGGTGGGTCGACTTCCTTGCCGATAATCTTGGTGGTACCCAAAGGCGTTTTCCAATCCATTCGACCAATGCTAACCGGATAGGTATGGACAACCCGTTCTCCGCTAGCGCTGGCGGGAGGATAGTAATACAGCCGCATTTCGGGGATGTTCAGCACGATCCCCTCGCGCGGAGTATCGGGCAAAATATGCCGAAGCGGCAGGACGATGGGGGTGCCGTGGCCTGGCGACCAGCGATCTACGCCGGGATTAGCGTGGACGATTTCATCGTAACCCAGGCCATTCTGGCGAGCGATATCCAGGAAGGTCTCTTCCCTCTTGGCATAGACGACTTTCACTTCGCCGATCACATCAGTACCAGGAGGAGGGAGGGGATAGACCGTGGCCTGCGCAGTGCTGGCCATCATTCCCCCCAGCAACAGCCAGTGAACGTGTTTTAAGGATTGGCTCGGCATGAGAGCGTTTCATCTCCAAAAATTAACTATGTATAAACAAATTCTGCCTGTTATTCCCCACCAACGCCAGAGTTGATTCGGATGCAAAGCCATTGTCTCTGTGCTATGGAATAACAAATAGCGGATTCTATATTGGATAGGAGTTTGGCGGTTTTGTTCTAAATTAATGACAAATAAACCGGGCAATCAGTGGTAATCCCTATAAAGTTAAAGCTTATTTTGGCGGTTTGGAGTATGATTTACGTCAACTTGATTTAACGGCTACCTGATAACAAATGCGCCAACCGCCTATTGCTTCAGCGGACTGGCGAGCAATGACGGAGGTGGTCCATGACGGAACCGAGCGCGCTGACCCAGAACATCCGCGACATCGTGCAGCGCCACCACAAGATGCCAACGCGGCTGCTGCAAATTCTGCGCGAAGTGCAAGACAGCCTGACCTGGCTACCTACGGCGGCGCTCAACGCGGTTGCCGAAGAATTGGGCATCGCGCCCGATAAGGTGCGCAGTGTTGCCACCTTTTACTCCTTCCTCTACACCGAGCCGCGCGGTTCCTACGACATCCTGTTTAGCGACAACATCACCGACCGGATGCTGGGCAACCGCGAGCTGTTGCACTATGTGGCCGACCGCTTCGGCGTATCGATTAATGGCACCCGCGCCGATGGCCGGGTCAGTGTCGGCACCACGTCCTGCACCGGCATGTGCGATCAGGGACCGGCAGCGCTGGTCAACGGTTACGCGCTGACGCGCCTCACCAAGGCCCGACTGGATCGCATCGTCGATCTGGTCAATACCAACACCCCGCTGGAGCAGTGGCCGCGCGAGTTTTTCGAGGTGGTCAGCCACATTCACCGCGCTGATAGTGTGCTGGGGCGACATTTTGCCGATGGCGCAGCGTTGCGGGCGGTGCTGAAACGCGGCCCGTCGGCGATTTTGGAGGAGATGAGCAGGTCAGGATTGCGTGGGCAGGGTGGGGCTGGGTTCAAGTCGGCTTCGAAGTGGCTGTCCTGCCGCGACGCACCCGGCGAGGTGAAGTATGTGGTGTGCAACGCCGATGAGGGCGAACCCGGCACCTTCAAGGACCGGGTGTTGATGCAGGATTACGCTGATTTGGTGTTCGAGGGCATGACGGTTTGCGGGCGCGTCATCGGCGCACGGCAGGGGTTGGTCTATCTGCGCGGCGAATACCGCTACATGGTGGACGCGCTGCAAGCGACCCTGCAAAACCGCCGCGAAGCCGGATTACTGGGCGAGGCCATTCTGGGTAACCCCAGCTTCGATTTTGACATCGACATTCACCTGGGCGCGGGCGCTTACGTCTGTGGCGAGGAATCGGCGCTGATTGAATCGCTGGAAGGCAAGCACGGCGTGCCGCGCATCCGCCCGCCGTTCCCGACCACGCACGGTTATCTGAACAAGCCGACCGTGGTCAACAACGTCGAAACCTTTGCCTCTGCCGCCAAAATCGCGGTGCAGGGCGGTGACTGGTTCGCCAGTCGCGGCACGGCGGAATCGAAAGGCACTAAGCTGTTGAGCTTGAGCGGTGATTGCGAGCGGCCCGGTATTTATGAATATCCGTTTGGGGTTACGGTGTGCCAGGTGCTGGAGGACTGCGGGGCGAAAAATCCGCAAGGCATCCAGATGGCAGGACCTGCCGGACACATGATTTCCGAAAAATGGTTCGACCGGCGCATCTGCTTTGAAGATTTGGCGACCGGCGGCTCGTTCATGGTGTTCGATCAAAGCCGCGACATTCTCGATGGCATCCGCAATTTCGCCCATTTCTTCGCCCATGAAAGCTGCGGTTTTTGTACGCCCTGTCGGGTCGGCACATCCTTGATGCGCGATTTAGTGGACAAGGTACATACCGGCCACGGTACCCGCGCCGATTTGGCGGAAATGCGCAAACTGGGCCAGATTATGCGGGTCGGTTCGCATTGCGGCCTGGGCCAGACCGCGCCCAACCCGGTGCTGGACAGTCTGGATCAATTCCCGGAAGCCTACGAACGGCGCTTGCGCTCGACCGCGTTTGAACCGGCCTTTGACATGAACGCGGCGCTGGAACAGGCCCGCTGGTTGACCGGGCGCACGGATCCCGACGCTTATCTGGACGAGCAAGCCTTACTGGGAGCGATGCCATGAGCGAGCAAGCGACGTTTACGCTGGATGGGCGGACAGTGCCGTTTCAAGAGGGCCAGACCCTGATGGCGGCGGCGCTGGCCGCGGGTATCTATATTCCGCATCTCTGTTTCAATCCCGAATTCCCGCCGCACGGCAGTTGTCGGGTGTGTCTGGTCAAGGTCAATGGCCGGATGGTGGCCTCCTGCACCACGCCCGCGATGGCCGGGCAGGTGGTGCAAAGCGAGACCGAGGAAATCCGCGAAATCCGGCGCGGCATCCTGCAGATGCTGTTTGTCGAAGGCAATCACGTCTGTCCCGCCTGCGAGAAAAGCGGAGCTTGCCAATTGCAGGCGGTGGCCTACTACGTCGGGATGTTGGCCCCGCACTACACCCATTTCTACCCGCGTCGGCCGGTAGATGCCTCGCACCCGGACGCTTTGCTGGATTTCAACCGCTGCATCCTGTGCGAGCTGTGCGTCCGCGCCAGCCGCGATGTGGATGGCAAGAACGTGTTCGCGGTGCAGGGGCGGGGCATCAAGGCGCATCTGGTGGTGAATACGCCGTCTGGCAAGTTGGGCGCGACCGATTTCAGCCTCACCGACAAAGCGGCGCAGGTCTGCCCGACCGGCACCATTTTGAGCAAGCACAGCGGCTATGAAATCCCCATCGGCCAGCGCCTCTATGACCGCAAGCCGATTAACGTGGTCGGCGATGTAGCCGCGCTGGCGGTCAGCAAGGGAGGTCGCCGCCATGATTGAATCGAAATTGAAGGTCGCCACTTGTTCGCTGTGCGGCTGTTTCGGCTGCCACATGTCGCTGCTGGATTTGGACGAACGGCTGTTTGATTTGGCGGAAAAAATCGAATTCGACCGCAGTCCGTTGACTGACATCAAGGAACTGGGCGAATGCGACATCGGCATCATTGAGGGCGGCATTGCCAACGTCGAGAATGTGCATACCCTGCTGGAATTTCGCGCCCGCTGCAAAATCCTGATTGCGATGGGCGCGTGTGCCATCAGCGGCGGCATTCCGGCAATGCGCAATCACTACGAATTGAAGGATTGTCTGGAAGAGTCCTATACGCGCGGGATCGGGCTGGTCGATGCGCAAATCCCCAACGATCCGGAAATTCCGCTGCTGCTCGATCAGGTGCATCCAATTCATGAGGTGGTGAAAATCGACTACTTCCTGCCCGGTTGCCCGCCGTCGGCGGATGCCATCTGGACCTTCGTCAGTCAATTGCTGGCCGGGCAGTCCATCGCCCTGCCGTATACCCAGATTCATTACGATTAACCGGGGGCGTCATGAGTAACCTGGAAACGGCTGCCCAATCCGACACCTTGTGCCGGGTTGCTATTGACCCGTTAAGCCGGGTTGAAGGCCACGGCAAAGTCACCCTGTTGGTGGATCGCGACCATCGCATTCGGCAGGCGCGGTTGCACATCGTCGAGTTTCGCGGCTTTGAAAAATTCATTCAGGGGCGGCCTTACTGGGAACTGCCGGTGGTGGTGCAGCGGCTGTGCGGGATTTGCCCAGTCAGCCACCATCTGGCGGCGGCCAAGGCGGTGGACCAATTGTTGGGCATTGAGGGGATTCCACCCACTGCCGAAAAAATCCGCCGCCTGATGCACTACGGCCAGACTCTGCAATCGCACGCGGTGCATTTTTTTCATCTGGCCTCGCCGGATTTTCTGTTCGATTTCGACGACAAGGTGGCGCATCGCAACGTCGTCGGCGTGATGAGCGATTTCCCCGACATCGCCCGGCAGGGGGTGAAGCTGCGCAAATACGGTCAGGAAGTCATCCGCTGTACCGCCGGCAAGCGCGTTCACGGTACCGGCGCGATTCCAGGCGGCGTCAACAAGTCGCTGACCTTGCAGGAGCGCAATGCGCTGTTGACCGACATCGACCTGATGGCGCAATGGGGGCGTAACATTCTGAAATTGATGAAAGCCGCGTATGCCGCCAACCCCGGCTATTTCAGCCATTTTGCCACTATACGCACCAACTATCTCAGCCTCATCCGTGCCGATGGAGCGCTTGACCTTTATCACGGTGGCTTGCGGACTAAGAACGAGCAGGGCGGCATTATCTTCGACCATCTGGACTACCGGCGTTATGCCCAGGTGTTGCGTGAGCAGGTCAAGCCGTGGAGTTATATGAAATTCCCGTTCATCAACTCACTGGGGCCAGATAAAGGTTGGTATCGGGTGGGGCCGCTGGCGCGGATTGACAATTGCGATTTCATCACCACGCCGCTGGCCGAGGAGGAGCGTAGGAACTTCATGGCGCTGGGGAACGGCGAGCCGATTCACGTGACGCTGGCCTATCACTGGGCGCGGATGATTGAATTATTGCATTCGATTGAGGCGATTAAGGAGTTGTTGCTCGACCCGGATATTTTCGGCGATGAATTAGTGGCCAAGGGCGAGGTGACGCCACGGGAAGGCATCGGTGTGATTGAAGCGCCGCGCGGTACCCTGTTCCACCATTACCGCATGAACGAGGACGGTTTAATCGAAAAGGCCAACCTGATTGTTTCGACCACCAATAACAATCAGGCCATGAATGAATCGATCCGGCAGGTCGCGGAACATTATCTGAATGGCAAAGAGCTGACCGAGCCGCTCTTGAACCAGATTGAAGTCGCGGTACGGGCCTACGATCCCTGCTTATCCTGTGCCACTCACGCCTTGGGCCAGATGCCATTGCATGTGGAATTGGTCGAGGAAGAGTCTGAGGTGTTGGTGGATTGTTTGGTGCGGGATGCGGATGGAGCTATTCGTAAGGAAATGAGTACGCTTGCATAAACGAGCGCCTGGCTTAAGCAGAATATGCGTATTATCTGGCTCCAGCTTCTAATGCTTTTGGCATTTATCGGGGCTGCGTGGATTGTTCCATATCTTACATTGCAACAGTTCGTGCCATTTTTCGGCTTCCCTATGTCGGTATGCATTCTTTTTGGCTGGGTTCTGGCATTTGAGATGAAGGGTGTGCGACGAGCGAGAGATTGGAAAGAAAGATTAACATTAGGCTGGCTGGTTCCAGTCCAACGCAATTGGATTAAGCCTGTACCATTTGGTTTGCCAGTACAGTTAACACTGATATCTGTGGCGATGATGGCAGGTGCTATAGCTAGATTGCTATGGATTACCCACTCTTAGCCGCGTTGATTTAAGTGGCAATCTCTGGCCTGCTTATTCTCGCTGTCGGGAATCCCAGCCGAGGCGATGATGCACTGGGACCGCTCTTTCTGGAGCAATTGGCGACCCAACAGCCACAGGGTAGCCATTGGGATAGCATCGAACTACTCACCGATTTTCAGTTACAGATTGAACATGCAGTGGATTTAGAAAATCGGGAACTGGTGCTGTTCGTAGATGCCAGTGTTTCCTGTCCGCCCCCCTTTGCATTCACCCAACTGCAACCAGTGCGGGATAGCAGTTATACCAGCCATGCCCTGACACCCGCCGCCGTACTGCATGTTTACCAGCAGGTTAATTCATCTCCGCCGCCACCCGCTTTTTTATTAGCCATTCGTGGCGAGCATTTTGAACTGGGTGAATCGCTCAGTAAGGCAGCGGCCGAGAACCTGCAAGCCGCTTTGAGATTTATGGATCAGTTATTGGAGCAAAAGGACGCAATCAGTTGGGTGAAAATTTCCGATCTGCTATAGATCAGCGTTAAGTTCTCGTTCATTGAACGCAGCGTGATAATAGCTCGACTCACAAAGGAGGTAGGACCATGTTATTGAAACCACGTAATTTAGTTAAACAGGGCTTTTTGGTCACCATGCTTGTTGCAGCACTTGGCGGATTAGGCATCGCTCAAGCTTCTGAAGTGGGTGGCGCTGCCGCAGGGACAGGCGCACAACTCCCGAAAACGCCTACAGTCCCTCTGTCGGCACCGACGCCTGCTAAGCCGATGTCGATGCCTGCGGCTGCTGCAACTCCTACACCGATGGCTCCTAAAGTAGCCCCGACCGCAGCGCCAGCCGCTGGCACGGCCACAACTCATATTGCTGGCAACCCCGATGGCTCATGCCCGGAATCGGCACCCGTCAAAGTTTCCAAGTCAAAAATCTATCATGTGCCGGAAGGCCGAAATTACGCAAAGACTAAAGCTAAATATTGTTTTGCTAACGCCGCAGCCGCTGAACAAGCAGGATTTCGAGCGCCTAAAAAATAAATTTCAGCTTAAGCGGCGGGTAGCTACCTCAATCACGTACGCCATGGTTAGTTTAGAACCGTGATTGGGGTGGACTACTAAACGTATCACTTTGCCACTCAAGGGCGCATGGTATGGCCGTGGTTCAACGGTCCACAGCCCTTTCCCAGGTGCGGTGCGGTGCGAATCGCCTCTTGGACATACTCAAGGGCGCGCTCCACCGCGACGCTAAGAACCAACCCTTGCGCCAGGCCGGTGGCAATAGCCGAAGCCAGTGTGCAGCCAGTGCCATGCGTATTGCGGCTGGAGGAACGGGGCGAGGTGAATGCTTGGTGGCCCCCACGCCATGCCAGCCAATCAGTCACCGTTGTACCGGCGAGGTGGCCCCCCTTAACCAACACAGCGGCTGGACCCATTTCCAGAAGTCGCTCAGCCGCTGGCGCTAAATCGGCGGGTTGGTGGATGGGTAGACCACTGAGCGATTCTGCCTCGCGGATATTCGGGGTCAGGACCGCCGCTTTCGGCAAGAGTTGCGCTATCAATGTTTCGCGGGCTGCTGGATCAAGCAGGCAGTCGCCCCCTTTTGCATACATCACCGGGTCCACTACCAGCGGAATAGCGGGCGCGTTCGCTGTGAGAACCTCGGTGACAGCCTGGATGACTGCCGCCGTATGCAACATGCCGGTCTTAATGCAGTCGGCCCCAATGTCCGCCAAGACTACTCGCATCTGTTCGGCGATAAAGGTGGGTTCGATGCCGACGATGCCAAATACTCCTTGGGTATTCTGAGCGGTCAACGCGGTAATGGCAGTCGCTGCATAGCCGCCGAGCGCCGTCACCGTTTTTAAATCAGCTTGAATCCCCGCGCCACCGCCAGAATCAGAGCCGGCCACAATTAATACACGCCCCCTCATTGACATCTTCGTTACTATCCGTAAGGTTAGTGTGGAGTGAAAGGATTGCTCAAACGCTTGCAAGGACTCGGTTATGGAGGATGGTTTCGCCCACTCTCGCAGTCGGTCGAGAGCCTGATCCACCAAGCCAACTTGAGGGTCGCCTACCGAAATAGTCCCAACCAATCACAGTGATCGCAGCAATCATTGCGCTACCCAATGAAAGCGGGTAGCGTACCGCGCTTTCCTCGGACATCGAAGATTAAAATAACGAACATGCGGCTAGAAACCCCTTTGTCCTTGTATTCTGATGTGGTGCCACCTGAGTGGATTGATTACAACGGTCACATGAACGTGGCCTATTATGTGCTAGCTTTCGATCATGCGACCGATGCGTTCATGGAGTTTTTAGGCATGGGGCCAGCTTATCGAAAAAGCGACAACTGCTCAGCTTTTGTGGTTGAAACCCACGTCAACTACCAACGCGAGCTGGTGGTAGGCAATCCACTTTGCATTACCACGCAATTGCTCGGTTTTGATACCAAGCGTATCCACTATTTCCATCGTTTATATCATGCGGAGAAGAGATTTGTATCCGCAACGAGCGAACTGATGGTAATCCACGTTGATTTGGCTGAGCGACACAGTGCCCCGATGCCGGTTGCAGTACTGGATCGCTTAGGGGAACTGATGGCTGCTCATATCCAACTGGCGCGACCCCCGCAATCCGGTCGAGTTATTGGCGTCAGGGCCAAACCGGCGGCAGCGACGCCGACGATGGCCGTTGTACGGCCCAAAGCGCGGGCGCGCGGCCAGCGGTAAACGCTGAGATTATCAAGGGGTTATGGGAAGATTGGAGAAGACTAGGGCGGCGGTTTCAGTTCAGCGTAAACTGCACCGTCGCCCTTCATGCGCGTAGTGTAATGACCGGGTTTCTAATTCGGGTCTAACTATTGGAAAATTTTTTTAAAAACATCAGATTAGCCTCGGAGAAACACGCGTGGCCCACATTGCCGCTCGATGCTTCGCTGCGCCGCGCTGCCGTAGTGGTCAATACGTTGCTGGTCATAGGCTTGGCCTATGTCTTGGCCGGATGGGTGGCCACGATGTTATGGGGACCGTCCTTATTGCCTGGTGCGGCAACCGGAGTCCTCAGTCAGGGATTAAATCCGCCGACAACCGAAAGTGTACAACGCGCTGATGTGGCGAGCATCGGGGCGTGGCGGCTGTTTGGTCGAACCGAGGCGACTATGCCTGTGGCAGCGGCCCCAGTGCCGGTCGCGGTCGCACCACTCAATTTGCGCCTGGTGGGCGTATTTTTCGCCGAGCGGCGTCCAGATAAAGCCTTGGCGCTTATTGCCGAGGGTGCTGGTCTAGAGCGGGGCTACCGCGTTGGTGAGGCGCTCCCTGGCGGCGCTCGATTGGAGCAGGTCCAACGCGATCGCGTGATCGTCTCGCATGGCACCCAGCAGGAAGTGCTTAATTTGCCGCGCCTGGAGGAATCCCAGCGAACGCCAACGGCGGAAGGCGCGCCGTCAGCCGAGCCTGCCGTCGAACCGGTTCAATCGGAGATACCACAGGAACAACCCTCCAGTTCTCGCGAGCCGCGCTTGATTGATGCAACCGCCGTAGCAGCCCGCTTGCGTGGTGCAAGCGGGCCTCAGGCACTGGAAGACATCGCGTTCGCAAGTCCTTATGTACAAGAGGGTCGCTTTCTGGGATTTCGCTTAAGACCCGGCCGAGATCAACAACTATTGCAGCAGATAGGTCTTACCAGTGGCGATGTGATTACCGAAGTGAACGGGCATCGCCTTGACGGGCCGATGCAAGGTCTTGCGAGTTTGCGAGAATTACAACACGCTGATCAGATCAAGGTGCGGGTTTTGCGGGACGGTGCTGAAATACCCTTGGCGTTTTCCTTAGGCAGGCCCGCTATCAGATGATTTCACCAGCATCCTCATCCTAGAAGATAGCAGGCCGGCATTTATCGACCATTGGCGAGCATAATGAATAATTGGCTGAGCAGGCAGCTTTCTTTTCGCGGACAGTCCATACGCCGCCCGATCTGTATCGCGTTACTGTTGGGTTCGGTGTGTGCTGGAACGACCGCTGCGCCGGTGACGCTTAATCTTAAAGACGCCGATATTAATGCGCTGGTCGAAAGCATGTCGGTGCTGACCCGGAAAAATTTTATCGTTGATCCTCGGGTCAAGGGCCGAGTCACCATCGTCTCGGCCAAGCCGATGGACGAGAAGGAACTGTATGAGGTCTTCCTGGCCGTGCTGAATGTGCATGGCTTTGCGGCGGTACCCGATGGCAATGTCATCAAGATCATTCCGGCAGCAGGTGCCAAACAAGAGAGCATCCCCACCGTTGATCGGCAAGGTAGCGCCGAGCCTAATCAAATCGTCACCCGAATCATCCAGGTGCAAAACGTCTCTGCCGCGCAGGTGGTGCCGATTTTGCGCCCGCTAATCCCGCCGCAGGGCCATTTGGCCGCCTATACCCCTACCAACGTATTGATCGTTTCTGACAGCGCGGCCAACGTCGAGCGGATCGCTAGCATTATTGGGCGCATTGACCTGGCCAGCAATGAAGAAGTCGAAATCGTGCCGTTGCGCTATGCCTCAGTCAATGAAGTGGTGCGGGTGTTGACTACCCTGGAGCAAAGCAAAGCCAAAGCCGATCCAGCCGCTGCTGTCAGCAGTCCAAGCCGAATGGTGGCGGACGAGCGCACCAATAGCATTTTGCTCAGCGGGGATAAGGCATCTCGGTTGCGGTTACGCACCTTGATCTCGCATCTGGATACACCAGTCGATAGCGGTGGCAATACGCAAGTGGTTTATCTGCGTTATGCCAAAGCGAAGGATTTAGTATCGGTCTTGCAGGGGGCGAGTAAGAGTTTAAGCAATGAAGCCTCCCGTAATGTTCCGATTCCAGTGCTGGCGCAGGGACAGGCCGCACCACCTGGTGGTGGCGGCGGACCACTCAGTACCAGCAGTAGTAGCAGCGGGTTATTCGATATTCAGGCAGACGAGGCCACCAACTCCCTGGTGATCACCGCACCACCGGAAATTGTTCGCTCGCTGCGCACCGTCATTGGCCAACTGGATGTGCGACGCGCGCAGGTCCTGGTCGAAGCAGTCATCGCCGAGATTACCGCCGAGAAGACCGCTGCGCTCGGCATTCAATGGGGCGTCGCCGGTAATAACGCCATCGGCTTTACCAACTTTGATGCGGGGGCCAGCAGTCTGAGCAATGTGCTTGGTTTGGCAAGCAAGGTGGAAACCGGTCTGAAAAATAACAACCTCGATTTGAGTAACGTCACGGTTCCTAATGGCGTACACATCGGCGTGGGCGGCGGCGATTTCGGCGCGCTGATCAGCGCTCTGGCAAAGGATGCCGACACTAATGTCCTGTCAGCCCCAACCATTGTCACGCTGGATAACGAAGAGGCTGAGATTATCGTTGGCCAGAACGTGCCCTTCGTCACCGGAAATTACACGACTAATACCAGTAGCGGCAGCGGGAGCGGTAGCAACAGCGCGGTCGGCAACCCGTTTCAAACCATCCAGCGTGATGACGTGGGCATCAAGCTCAAGGTCAAGCCGCAAATTAACGAGGGCAATGCAGTCAAACTGGAAATTGCCCAGGAAGTATCGACGGTCGTGCCGTCGGCGAATGCAGCGTCACAAGGGCCAACCACGAATAAGCGTTCCATCAAGACCAAGGTGTTGGTGGAAAATGGTCAAGTGTTAGTGCTCGGCGGTTTGATTGATGACAACCATACTGAAAGCGCCTCAAAAGTTCCGGTGCTGGGGGATGTTCCGGTGCTGGGCAATATGTTCCGCTATCGCAACACCAGTAAGAAAAAAACCAATCTGATGGTCTTCCTCCATCCGGTGATCCTGCGAGATCCCTCATTGGGCACGTTGTACACCAATGACAAGTACAGCTACATGCGTGAACAGCAACTCGCCGCTCGCCAACAAGAAATCTCTTTGCTGCCAGCGATCCAGCCACCGATGCTGAAGCGGTCGGAGGAAGTTAAAAAGGAAGGGACCATTCTTAACCTCATTCCTCCGGCCCCTCCAGCAGCATCACCCGTGATCAACAGCGAGGAAGTTGTCGCTCCGCCACCGTCGACGACTCGGGTAAATGCAGCCGTGCCCAAATCTAACGACTTTGGTTTCGGCGACAAATGAGCGTTGGCGCGCCGACCACCCAAGCCATTGAGCCGGAAGCCCTGGCGACGCGCCAATTGCCTTATGCCTTTGCTAAGCGTCATGGCGTGCTGGTGATCGATCAAGAAGATGGGCGGATCACCGTCGCCTGTCGACCGGGGGTAGGCTCCCGTAGCCTCACAGAACTTCGCCGGTTTTTAAAAGCGCCTTTGCGACCGGTCACGGTGCAGCCGGAACATTTCGAGCGGATGCTGCAAGACAGCTATGAAGGCGATAGCGATGGTGCCGCTCGAATGATGGAGGACCTGGGGGAGGAGATTGATCTTAATCAGGTTTCGCTCAATCTACCGGAACCCGAAGATCTGCTGGAAAGCGCCGATGATGCCCCCATCATCCGGTTAATCAACGCGCTTCTGACCGGTGCTATCAAGGAAAATGCCTCGGATATCCACATCGAATCGTTCGAAAACCGGCTGATGGTGCGGTTTCGGGTCGATGGGGTATTGCGCGAAGCGCTGCAACCGCCACGGGCTTTGGGACCGTTGCTGGTCTCGCGGGTCAAGGTCATGGCGCATCTGGATATTGCGGAAAAACGGCTACCCCAGGATGGCCGGATTTCCTTGCGGGTCGCCGGTCGGCCGGTGGACGTGCGAGTTTCAACCCTGCCGACCGGCCACGGTGAGCGCGTGGTGATGCGTTTGCTGGATAAACGGGAAGGGCGCCTGGATTTGCGGCATTTAGGGATGGAGCGTCATAGCGAATCGCGTTTGATGCGGCTTATCCAGCGACCACATGGCATTCTCCTGGTGACTGGTCCGACCGGTTCAGGAAAGACCACCACCCTGTACGCTGGGCTGACGCTGCTGAACGACCGCAAACGCAACATCATGACGGTTGAAGATCCCATCGAATATTATCTGGATGGCGTAAGCCAGACCCAGGTTAATTCTAAAGTCGAGATGACCTTTGCGCGGGGTCTGCGCGCCATTCTACGCCAGGACCCGGATGTGGTGATGGTGGGTGAAATCCGTGACTTGGAAACTGCCGAAATTGCGGTACAGGCTTCGTTGACCGGTCATCTGGTGCTTTCCACTTTGCATACCAATAGTGCGGTTGGCGCTATTGCCCGCTTGCGCGATATGGGGGTTGAACCCTTCCTGTTGTCGTCTTCATTGGTTGGTGTGTTGGCGCAACGACTGGTTCGTCAACTGTGCCCACACTGTAAGCAGCCTCATGTAGCCACAGCGACCGATTGCGAGGTTTTGGGGGTGAGTCCGGTAGCGCCGCCGACGATTTACACGCCCAATGGCTGTGATCAATGCAACCAATCCGGTTATCGGGGGCGTTCGGGCATTTTCGAGCTGCTGGTGGTGGATGAGGCAATGCAGACCATGATTCACGAAGGCAGAGGTGAGCTCGATCTGGAGCGTTACGCCCGGCAGTCCAGCCCTAGCATCCGCGACGACGGCAGACGACGGGCGTTGGCAGGCGACACGTCGCTAGCGGAGCTGATTCGCGTGACGCGGGAGGATTAGTGCCGGCCTACCAATATGCTGCGTTGGATGCCAAGGGTCGCCAGCGCAAGGGGTTGGTGGAGGCGGACACGCCTCGAATGGCCCGGCAGTCGTTGCGTGAACAGGGTCTTAATCCCTTATCGGTCGAGGAGGTGGCCGGTGAGCAACGCGGCGGCCGACGGCGGATGTGGGGATTACGGATCAGTGCGACGGATTTGGCGCTGATCACACGTCAGATGGCAACGCTGGTCGGTTCGGGATTGCCGATTGAAGAGGCGTTGGGCGCGGTCGCCCGTCAGGCTGATCGAGCACGCCTGGGGGGTTTGATGCTGGCTGTGCGCGCCAGAGTGTTGGAAGGACATACCTTGGCAACCGCGCTGGGCGATTTTCCACAGGTTTTTCCAGAACTCTATCGGGCGACGGTGGCGGCGGGCGAGCAATCCGGTCATCTGGAGGTGGTTTTTGAGCGGTTGGCCGACTACACCGAGGCCCGCCAACAAATGCGTCAGAAGGTTGGATTGGCGCTGTTTTATCCGCTGATGCTGACTGGCGTGGCCATCCTGGTTGTGGCTGGTTTGTTGACTTATGTGGTGCCGCAGGTGGTGCAAGTGTTCGGCAGCCTCAACCAGCAATTGCCTGCCCTGACCCGTGGCTTGATCGCCTTAAGCGAGTTTTTGCGCCAGAACGGCTGGTTACTGTTGACGATCCTGGCAGGGGGCGTTATCGCTTGGGTAGTCGCGCTGCGACGCATCGGTTTTCGCCGTCGGGTCGATCAAGCGTTGCTGCGGCTGCCGCTGGTGGCACGGTTGGCGCGTGGCGCTAACACCGCCCGCTTTGCGCGGACTTTTAGTATCCTCATGGCTAGTGGCGTGCCGGTGCTGGAAGCCTTGCGGATTTCCGCCCAGGTATTGAGCAATCTGCCGATGCGAGAGGCAGTGGAACAGGCGACAGCACGGGTCAAAGAGGGCGCTAGCCTCAATAAAGCCATTAGCGCCAGCGGCTATTTCCCGCCGATGACCGTCCAACTGATCGCCAGCGGGGAAGCCAGCGGCCGACTGGAAAACATGCTGGAGCGCGCCGCGATCCAGCAGGAGCGCGAAACTGAAACACTGATCGCCGCTTTACTCGGTATTTTTGAGCCGATGTTGATTTTAGTGATGGGCGGAGTGGTCTTAGTCATCGTGCTGGCGATCTTGCTGCCGATCTTTGATCTGAATCAGCTAGTGCGCTGAGCCACCGCCTGTAACCCGGCAGCGTCCAGGGTATAGGCTCGCGCAAAGCCACCGACAAACCGAATCCGCATCGGCGTCAGGCGCATCAGCAAAAAATCATCGAATTCAAAACGAGGCGCTGAGGCGGGCAACCACGTCTGGTAAAGCTCAACAGCGTTCCGATAAGCCTCTGTATCCCTTGAGAGTGCTGTAACTTCACCTTGGATCGTCAAGCGAGCCAGCGTCTGGGGATCTTCGCCACTTTGTTCCGGGGTGCTAACGCCAAGTCCGGCGCGGGGATCAGCCAACAGGTTGCGAGTGTGAGCAGCCAGTGTACTGACGTGTAGCAAAAATCCCGCAAAGCCAGGTTCCGGCGCATAGGCGACCCAGGAGGCTTCCGGGCCGTTGGGGCCTTGCGTTGCCAACGCCGCCCAACGCTGGTTGCGAATCAGCAAGGCCAGCGTATGCTGTTCCTGAATATTCATAAGTGCTGTTCTCAAAGCCGGAGGATAGACAGCCCTACCAATCAGTTCAGGCCGGTGCTGACCAGTCGATCCGCATTGAATGTACACCAGCGGGGGGCCATAGCGGAGATAGACCGCGTAACCGGTCCACTGCCTCAATCATAACCTGGACGGTGTAGTCGATCTCCTCGCAGGTCGTGAAACGCCCCAGGCTGAACCGGACCGCGCCGCGCGTCTGTTCGGTGTTACAACCCATCGCTCTTAGCACATGCGAGGTTTCGGTGAGGGCTGAGGTGCAAGCAGAGCCGGTCGAAACGGCGATACCTGGCGCAGCGCTCAACAAAGCTTCGGCAGTAATGCCAGCAAAGCTGACATTCAGTATACCGGGCCAACGCTGCGTGGCATGGCCATTCAGCGCTATCCCGTCTAGTTGCTTGAAGCCCTGCCAGAGCCGGTCGCGCAATGTTTGCAGACGGGTTCGCTCGTTAGCCAACTCAGCGCCAGCGATCCGACAGGCTTCACCCATGGCGACAATTTGATGGACCGGTAACGTACCGGCTCGCAGGCTGCGTTCCTGGCTGCCGCCGTACAGCAAAGGTTCCAACGGAACGCGGTTTGGGCGGCGGCGAATGAACAGCGCCCCGATGCCCTTTGGACCATAGAATTTATGGGCGCTAAGACTCAGTAAGTCAATAGGCAGCGTTTTCAGGTCAATGGGTAGCTTGCCCACGCTCTGGGCGGCGTCGACATGCAGCAGCACACCGCGCGCGCTAGTTAAAGCGCTCAATGCAGCCAAGTCCTGCGCAACTCCGGTTTCATTGTTGACGTGCATCAAGGAAACCAAGGCGGTATCAGGGCGCAATGCCGCTGCTAGCTGATCTGGCGTAATCAATCCATCTGATTGAGGATCAAGATAGCTACCGGTCCACCCGTGCTTTTCCAATTGCCGACAGACATCCAGCACGGCCTTATGCTCAGTCTTACTAGTAATGAAATGGCGACCTCGCCGGGCGCGGCTGATGCCGCGCAGGGCAAGGTTATTGGATTCCGTTGCGCCGGATGTCCAGATGATTTCCGCCGGATCGGCACCTATTAAAGCGGCGACCTCGGTACGGGCAGCCTCCACCGCTTCAGCCGCTAACCGACCGAAGCGATGCGTATTGGAGGAGGGATTACCGAAAATACCTTGCGAAGTTAGGTATTGACTCATTAAATCCGCCACTCTTGGATCAACTGGCGTCGTGGCGGCGTAATCCAGGTAAATCGGTACGCGCATGAGACTGCGCTTGGGTATTTACACGACAGCAATAGGAATCTGCACCCGTTCCGCGGTTGGACGGTCGCGCCGCCGGGCCGCATTCTGGCGGTGAATCACCTCGCAAACGGCGGGTCGCTCGACGAACTGCCCCAGCGTGATGCCTTCCAGGAAGGTAAAGATTTGTCGGCTAAGATCGGTCCACAGTTCATGAGTCAGGCAGCGGCGGCCTTCCTGACAATTCTCATGGCCGTAACAGCGGGTCGCGTCCAAGCGCTCATCGACTGCGCTGATAATATCGGCGACTGTGATTTGATCGGGAAACCGCGCCAGTCGATAGCCACCGCCCGGCCCGCGCACACCTTCAACCAGCGTGTGTTTGCGCAGTTTGGCGAAAAGCTGTTCGAGATAAGATAGCGAAATGCCCTGGCATTGCGATATTTCAGCCAGGGTTACTGGACCATGCCGATCATGGATGGCCAGGTGCATCATGGCGGTTACCGCATAACGGCCTTTCGTGGAAAGTCTCATGGATGTTGTCCTGCTGTTTGATGTTGATCGGACAGGTGCGCCGCCGGTCAAGGTCGAGCGCCATTGCCAAACGATCCGCAGTGCGTTGATACGGACGCCTGGCTCCCTTTCGTCTTGTTCGTTGATCGTCTCTGAGATGCTGCACTACCTGTCTGAACGCGCTAATTCCCGACTATTAAGTATGGAAACTATATTATACTGAGCGTATTAGTCAACTATCGGATTGAGGTATCCCCAAAATTTTTAAGCGTGTTTAGGTGAAGCGCTAGACCTGCAGGGCAGGTACAGTGAAACGGTGGCCTTGCCGCAGGCAGTAATGCAGCCACTTGAAAAGAAATCGGTTGATCTTCCAGCGCCGATAGAGGTGCGCACCATCGGCGCGATGGGCGATAAGAGATTCTGCATCGAATGCAGGGAGATGGCGCAGATGCGCGGCCAGCACCTCAGCTAGTCGGGCATCGTGATAGACTCTGATGCGAAGATTTGGCTCTATGCAAATCGTCCCGGCTTGGTTGAATTGATAAGTCAAGCTGACTTCACTGGTGTAGCGAGTGCGCTCCAGCAAATGAAAGTGTAAATCCAAACCATCGGGCACTTGAGATATCAGATGGGCTGGGCAGTTGGGTAAGGACGGCACCAAGCGTCGCATGTTGATGTAATTGCTTTCGTAGAGATCCATCAACGCTGCAAACGCACCCGGTTCGGGACGGCTGATTGAGGAAAGCGGTGGCGAGGGCAGCAGGATCATCGTATCCCAACCCAGTCACGCGAACGTTTCCAGATGCCAACCGTTTGCATCGCAACGCAAAACGCTACCAACATCGTTTGACCAGTCTCCCAAGACTGCCCGTCGCGTTGACTCCCCGGCCAGCAGCCCCTCATGAATCGCGGGTCGGTGGGTGTGGCCATGGATCATCCGTTTAACCCTATGATCGTATAGCGTTTGTAGCACTGCTCCGGGATTAACATCCATGATGTCAGCGGCTTTCTGCCGGGTCGACTGGCGGCTGGTTTCGCGCAATTGAGCCGCCAATAGTCGGCGCTGAGCCAGCGGTAGCGCCAGCAGTTGCGACTGCCAGAGCGGGTCGCGGACTTGTGTGCGAAAAGCCTGGTATTCGGTGTCGTCTGTACAAAGCGTGTCGCCGTGTAAGAGAAGGACGGGTTCTCCATACAAGTCAATAATTTCTGTTTCGGCTAGTAGCCGGAAACCGGCAACGGCAGCAAAGCGCTCCCCGACCAGAAAATCGCGATTCCCATGTATGAAAAATACGGGCACGCCGGAATCGCTCAAATCCCGCAGAGCGAGGGCAACGGTGCGCCCAAGCTCTGCGTCATCATCATCTCCAATCCAGGCCTCGAACAAATCACCCAGGATATAGCAGGCGTCGGCTTGCCGGGCCTGACCGCTCAGGAAGGCCAGGAATAGCTCGGTGATAGCCGGGCAAGATGCGTCAAGGTGCAGATCGGAGATAAACAGCGTGGCCATCCGTTTATTCGCCGGTTATTTCCACCTTGGTAATCGTGACATCGTTCACCGGCACATCCTGATGTCCTTGTTTGGTGGTGGTCGCGACTTTGGCAATAGCGTTAACCACATCCATTCCCGCAGCGACGCGGCCAAACACGCAATAGCCCCACCCTTGAGCGGTTGGGCTGCGATGATCGAGAAAATCATTATCCTTGGTGTTAATAAAAAATTGAGCCGTGGCGGAATGGGGGTCGTTAGTCCGCGCCATGGCGATGGAGCCGACCTTATTTTTTAGGCCGTTATCCGCTTCGTTACGAATGGGCGCGCGGGTTGGTTTGGAGGTCATGCCCGGTTCAAGACCGCCGCCCTGGATCATGAAATTGGGAATGACCCGATGAAACAGCGTCCCCTCGTAAAAGCCATCGCGGGCATACTGCAAGAAATTGGCTGTGGTCGCCGGAGCGGCGGCAGAATCCAGCTCGATGCTGATCATTCCCATTGAGGTGTGCAGGTTAACCATGGGTTGTCTCCGCTAGCGGGTTATTTGGCAGGTTGTGCAGGCGCAGTGGGTGCTGAGGGCGCTATCGTCGGCAGCAACACCGCTGAGTTAATCAGAACGGGTTTAGCGGGCACATCGGAAAAGCGACCGCCAGGGCCGCCTGCACCGGTAGCGACCTTACGGATCTTATCGACGGTATCCATACCTTCGATGACTTTGCCAAACACCGCGTAGCCCCAGCCTTGCGGGGTCGCCGATTTATAATCCAGCGCCGCATTGTCTTTGACATTGATAAAAAATTGCGCAGTGGCTGAACCAGGATCGGCGGTACGCGCCATAGCGACCGTACCGCGCAGGTTCTTAAGACCGTTGTCAGCTTCATTGGCAATCGGCGCGCGGGTGGATTTTTGCTGGAAGTCAGCGGTGAATCCGCCCCCTTGAATCATAAAATCTTTGATGACACGATGGAAAATAGTCCCGTTATAAAAACCCTGGCGCGTGTACTCAAGGAAGTTCGCTACTGTCTTAGGCGCTTTATCCTCTGCGAGTTCCAGCGTGATTGGGCCAAGGGTCGTATCTAACCGGACTTTCGGCCCGGCTTGCGCATTGACAGCCATCATGCTGAACAGCGCGGCGGCCAATAATGAGGATCGGTTTATCATCGACGAGCACCTAGGTTGGGAAAGTAGAGGGGCATGATAGTCAGAGATTGCGCTGACCGCCAGATTTGGTGAGCGCCAGTCCTTTCCGCTACTATGGATTTACCATGACGATTGCACATATTAAAACCCGCTTTGCGCCCAGCCCGACCGGCTTTTTGCATCTTGGCAATGTCCGCACCGCCTTATTTAATGCATTGATGGCCCGGCGTTGGCAGGGAACTTTTCTACTGCGTATTGAGGATACTGACCGCGAGCGCAGCCGTGCGGAATACATTGACGCCTTGCTGGAGGATTTGCGCTGGTTAGGGTTGCAGTGGCAAGAAGGACCGCAAACAGGTGGCCCGCAAGCGCCCTATGCACAATCAGAACGTGAGTCGATCTATGAGGAATATTACGGGCAGCTCGAAGATGCGGGCCGGATCTACCCCTGTTTTTGTAGTCCAGCTGAGCTTGCGGTCAGCCGCAAGGCTCAACTGGCGGCGGGTCGACCACCGCGTTATTCCGGTACCTGTGGCCGCTTAAGTCCAGCTGACCGCCGCGCCCGACTTGAACGGGGTTTATCGCCGAGCCTGCGCTTTCAGGTGCCGAGCGATCAGACGGTGGAATTTACCGATTTGGTGCGGGGGCCACAGCGATTTTCCAGCGACGATATTGGCGATTTCGTTATCCGTCGAGCCGATGGCGCGCCACAATTTTTCTTCGCCAATGCAGTTGATGACGCCTTGATGGGAGTCACTCATGTCTTACGTGGCGAGGATCATTTGACCAATACCCCGCGTCAATTATTGTTGCTGGAAGCATTGGGATTGCCGGTGCCTCACTACGGGCATTTAGCGCTGATCGTCGGCGCTGACGGTGGGCCGCTATCGAAGCGATTAGGTGATTTGAGTGTGCGCCAATTGCGCGCCCAGGGTTATCTCCCTGCGGCTTTGCTGAATTATTTGGCACGATTGGGCCATACCTATCAACAGGATACGTGGTTGGATAGTGATGGCCTGGCCGGGGGATTCTCGCATGATCATTTGGGGCGTGCGCCAGCGCGCTATGACGAAAGCCACCTGCTCCATTGGCAAGCGGAAGCGGTTCAGCACGCTACCACTGCACAGTTATGGGATTGGGTTGGCGAAAAGGTGCGCAAGCGGATACCAGAACTTTTAGCCGAGGCCTTTATCGCGACAGTCCGGCCCAATATCCGATTTCCAGATGATGCCCTATTCTGGGCAGAGCGATTTTTTGGTGCTGACCTAAAGCTTAGTGCAGACAGCAAAGCTGTGATTAGCGCCGCCGGTTGCGGATTTTTTGAGCAGGCGCTGGCCTCCTACGATCAGTGTGGTGCTGACTATCCTGCCTTGACAGCGCACTTGCGCGAGCGAACCGGCCTGAAAGGCAAGTCGCTCTTCATGCCTTTGCGGGCAGCACTCACGGGGGAAACGCATGGCCCGGAACTAGCGCGGATTCTGAGCTTGCTCCCTGCTGAAACTATCCGGGGTCGCTTGCAAGCATATTATTGAGCTTTGGTTTTTTCCGTGATGAGTTGATTTCTATCGTTCGCCTTCTTTTTAAGAGAATCGCTGATGCTGCAAATTTTCAATAGCCTCACCCGTCAAAAGGAGGCGTTCCAACCTATTGTGCCTGGCCAGGTACGGATGTATGTCTGTGGGATGACGGTTTACGATTATTGCCATGTCGGTCATGCGCGGGTCATGGTGGTCTTCGATGTCGTCGTTCGCTGGTTGAAAGCTAGCGGGTTTGAAGTCACTTATGTCCGCAACATCACGGATATTGACGATAAAATCATCCGGCGTGCTCAGGACAATGGCGAGCATTTCAGCGACTTGACTGCGCGTTTCATCCAGGCCATGCACGAGGATTTAGCCGCTCTTGACATCTTGCCGCCGACCCACGAGCCGCGCGCTACGGCTGCTATGGCGGATATGATCGCCATGATCCAGATTTTGATTGATAAAGGCTTCGCTTATGTCGGAGTGAACGGTGATGTGTATTATGCCGTCAGCCGTTTCGCTCCTTACGGAAAACTGGCCAATAAGAAGCTGGAGGATCTGCGAGCGGGTGCTCGGATTGAAGTTGAAGAAGCTAAAAAAGACCCACTGGATTTCGTCCTGTGGAAAAGCGCTAAACCCCATGAGCCCGGTTGGGATTCTCCTTGGGGGCAGGGTCGGCCAGGTTGGCACATCGAATGTTCAGCGATGTCAACTCGCTGCCTGGGCGAGCATTTCGATATTCATGGCGGTGGCATGGACCTGAAATTTCCCCATCACGAGAACGAAATCGCCCAATCGGAAGCGGCCAGCGGTCACCGTTACGTGAATGTGTGGATGCACAACGGTTTTGTCCAGGTGAACGAGGAGAAGATGTCGAAGTCGTTGGGCAACTTCTTCACCGTGCGCGATGTGCTGCGACGCTATCAGCCAGAGGTGGTACGGCTGTTTATTTTATCCAGCCACTATCGAGGGCCATTGAATTACGCAGACGAAAATTTGCAGCACGCAAAAGCGTCGTTAAACCGACTTTATACGGCGCTGCGCAGCTTGCCGGTTGTCGATTGCTCAACTGACGAACTTTGGCTTAGTCGCTTCCAGCGGGCTATGGATGATGATTTCAATACGCCTGAAGCGTTGGCGGTACTCTTTGATTTGGCGCGTGAGATCAACCGATTGCGCCTGGACGATCAGGAAACCGCCGCGCGTTTGGGATCAAGTCTCCGGTATTTGGGGGGGCTGTTAGGGTTATTACAAAGTGATCCTGAGATATTTTTGAAAGGACTTTCCGTTGCTGGCGTGCAGGGTCCGTCGGAAACCCTCACAGATGACACTGTAGTTTCCTTTTTGCCATCAATGAGTGAGAACGACATTGAAAAGCTGCTTGCGCAACGAACTACAGCTCGCCAATCCAGAAATTGGGCTGAAGCCGATAGGATCCGTGACGTATTGCAGGCTGCTGGCATCGCCCTTGAAGACACTGCAAATGGAACGATTTGGCGGCGGGGATGAAAGCCATTGACGTGGTTTGCGATCAAAAATATAATTCTCAATTCGGCATGGAAGCGCCGACTGTGGTTTTGGCTGATGACGGGGTATAGCGCAGCCTGGTAGCGCACCTGCTTTGGGAGCAGGGTGTCGGGGGTTCAAATCCCTCTACCCCGACCAGATTCCGGAGTGGGCGACTCCGTGAATGTTGTTCGCGATACCGCGCCCGTAGCTCATGCGGATAGAGCATCAGCCTTCTAAGCTGAGGGTAGCAGGTTCGAGTCCTGCCGGGCGCGCCAGCTCTCGGTCAGGAAAGAGTCGATACGATGCAATGGTGGGCGTAGCTCAGTTGGTAGAGCCCCGGATTGTGGATCCGGTCGTCGTGGGTTCGAGTCCCATCGTCCACCCCAAATCGCTCGCTTGGGTTTTGAAAGGGTTTTTGATTTTATCAGGACTGTCGTATTGGGCCGTTAGCTCAACTTGGTAGAGCAGTTGACTCTTAATCAATTGGTTGTAGGTTCGAGTCCTACACGGCCCACCATCTCTTAAAATCCGGTCATTTTATCTCCTGCTTTTCCGGTCAGCCGGTTAGTTGTAAAGCGTGCGGTGGCTTGGTTGCTGTTCGTAGAGACAGGTTGTCCTGTATACTTCCCTATAAGTAGCGGTTATTGCCGCATCTGATTTTTTCTTTGTTCGGCAAACTGTATTTCTGATTGCGAGAGTGGCGGAACTGGTAGACGCGCTGGATTTAGGTTCCAGTGGGGTAACCCGTGAGAGTTCGAGTCTCTCCTTTCGCACCATCCGCACCGCTGGCCCGTTCAACCGTTACCCGGCCCTGGTTGCTTGGCGGCTGGGCGATGCACCAGGTGGATTTGCCATTTACCACGATCAACAGCTTTGAGGTATGTCAATGCAGGTTTCAGTTGAAACACTGAGCGATCTAGAGCGCCGGGTAACCGTTCAGGTCCCTGCGGAAAAGCTCACCAAGGAAATTCAAGACCGGTTACTTTCTTTGTCTAAACAAGTCAAGGTTGACGGTTTTCGGCCAGGTAAAGTGCCCTTCAAGATGGTCAAGAAGCTCTATGGCGAAAGGGTGCGTTATGAGGCCGTCACTGAGTTGATGGAGCGCAGCCTGCAAGAAGCGTTGATTTCGGAGAAGCTAAATCCACTAGGCGGTCCAAGAATCGAGCCTAAGAAATTCGAAGAAGATCAGAATCTGGAATACTCCGCGACTTTTGAGGTGATGCCAGAGTTTGAACCTGCTGGCTTTGAGACGATTCGCGTTGAGAAACCACTTGCTGAGATCACTGAGCAGGATGTTGATCAGATGATCCAGACGCTACGGGAGCAGCGGACTGTTTGGAATAAAGTGGATCGCCCGTCTGTCGAGGGAGATCGGGTAAGCATTGATTTCGAAGGAAAAATTGACGGTGAGAATTTTGCAGGCGGCAAGGCGGAAGGCGCGACGGTCATTCTTGGCAAAGGTGCCATGTTGCCAGATTTCGAGAATGGACTGAACGGATTGCGCTCTGAGGAGCAAACCGAGTTTGATGTTGCTTTCCCTGAAGATTACCAGGCACCAGAACTGGCCGGTAAAACTGCGCGCTTCCAGGTCAAAGTCCACGATGTTGAGGAACCGGTGCTGCCGGATGTGGATGAGGCCTTCGCGGAGAGTTTGGATGTCAAGGAAAATGGCGTTGCGGGGCTTCGGCAGTCTTTGCGTGAGAATATGGAGCGTGAATTGCGTGGTGGTGTCACAGCGGCGGTCAAACGTCAGGTTATGCAGGGTCTATGGGAGGCCAACCCCATCCCGCTACCAAAAGTGTTGATTGAATCGGAAATCGAGCATTTGGCCCGTCAGTTGAACTTTCCATCAGGGGTTGATGACGAAAAGATCCGGGAATTGAAAGACAAATTATTTGGGCAGGAGGCCCGCCGTCGGGTAGCCTTGGGCTTGCTGATTTCACGTCTGGCGGCATTGAACAGCATCAAGGCCGATGAGCAGCGAGTTCGGGATTATCTGGAAACTGTGGCCTCGACCTATCAAGAACCCTCTCAAGTGCTGCGTTGGTACGAAAGGACTCCAGAGGCGCTCGATAACGTGCGCGCGCTGGTATTGGAAGATCAAATCGTTGACTGGCTGCTTGATCGGGGTCAAGTGACCGAAAAAGCCAGCACCTTCGCCGAGGTCATGGCGCTTAGCAAAAAACAGCAGTTCAACCCATGGCTACAGGAGTCACCGGAATGAGCGAACGGGGTTCTGCCAGTAACATCAACGCCCTCAATCTTGTGCCGATGGTGGTCGAGCAGACCGCGCGTGGCGAACGGGCGTACGATATTTATTCGCGACTGCTCAAGGAGCGGGTCGTGTTTTTGGTGGGACCAGTCGAGGATTACGTCGCTAACCTGGTCGTCGCCCAATTGCTTTTTTTAGAGGCCGAAAATCCCGATAAGGATGTTCACTTCTATATCAATTCGCCGGGTGGTTCTGTCAGCGCGGGTTTGGCGATTTACGACACGATGCAGTTTATCAAACCGAGCGTCAGCACCATGTGCGTAGGGCAAGCAGCGAGTATGGGTGCCTTACTGCTCGCCGGTGGCGCAGCAGGCAAACGGTTTTGTCTACCTCATTCACGGATCATGATCCATCAGCCGCTCGGCGGATTTCAGGGGCAGGCGACTGACATCGATATCCATGCCCGTGAAATTCTTCTCGTGCGTGATCGCTTAAACCGTATTCTGGCTCAACATACCGGCCAACCCATCGAGAAAATTGCAGTCGATACAGACCGAGATAATTTTATGGGCGGTCCTGAAGCGGTGGAATATGGTCTGATTGATGCCGTATTGAATCAACGACTTCCAACCCCCTGAAATTAAGTTTCCGCTAGCGCCAACCCGTGCTCCTGTCATGCGCAGTATTCGGCTCGCTTGACTGACTTCGGAAACAAGGCCAGTGCGTGAATTTCCGCGCTCGGCCAGGAACATCCGTACCCATCGCCTCTGCGTGAACCTGGAGGGTGGCGCTGTTAGCGCCCGCCCCCAACACGTTGGGCGAATCAACCGATCGCGCCCTCAGTCGGCGCGCCGATGAGGAAGGTCTATGAGCAGAGATCGAGGTGACAGGAGTGATGATAAGCTTCTGTATTGCTCTTTTTGCGGCAAGAGCCAACACGAAGTTCGCAAGCTAATCGCTGGGCCGAACGTATTCATTTGCGATGAGTGCGTTGAGCTGTGTAACGACATCATCCGCGAGGAGATGGAAGAGACCACCCCGCCTACTGCTAGCAAACTACCCAAGCCACAGGATATCAACCGCGTTCTTGATGAATATGTCATCGGCCAGGAGCGCGCCAAGAAGGTTTTATCCGTAGCGGTTTATAACCACTTTAAGCGTCTGGAGTTGCAAACTGGCAACCGTTCCAAGAATGGCGGCGATGTGGAGGTAGGCAAGAGTAACATCTTGTTGATTGGCCCGACTGGCTCTGGCAAGACGTTACTAGCGGAAACTCTGGCTCGTTTACTGGATGTTCCCTTTACGATTGCTGATGCAACGACGCTGACTGAGGCTGGCTACGTTGGTGAAGATGTCGAAAATATCATTCAGAAACTTCTGCAGAAATGTGACTATCAAGTCGAGAAGGCGCAAACCGGGATCGTCTATATTGACGAGATCGACAAGATTTCACGTAAATCCGACAATCCTTCGATTACCCGTGATGTCTCTGGAGAGGGCGTTCAGCAGGCGCTGTTGAAATTGATTGAAGGCACCATCGCCTCGGTGCCGCCCCAAGGCGGGCGTAAGCATCCGCAACAAGAATTTCTACAGGTTGATACCACCAATATTTTGTTCATTTGTGGCGGAGCCTTTGCCGGTTTGGACAAGGTGATTCGCAGCCGCTCCGATAAAGGGGGTATCGGCTTCTCAGCCGATGTGAAGAGTAAGGATGGCGGTAAGAACATCGGTGAAGTGCTGATGGAGGTCGAACCGGAGGATCTAATCAAGTACGGGCTGATCCCCGAATTCGTCGGCCGCTTACCAGTAGTCGCCACGCTTACTGAGCTGGATGAGGGGGCTCTGGTTAGAATTCTGACTGAACCGAAAAATGCCATCGCCAAGCAGTTCAACAAGCTGTTTGAGATGGAAGGAAGCGAGCTGGAGTTTCGCGAAGAAGCCTTGCACGCCATCGCCCGCAAGGCTATGGAGCGCAAAACCGGCGCGCGGGGTTTGCGGACGATTATCGAACATATCTTGCTGGACACCATGTACGATCTGCCGAGTATGCAGAACGTGCAAAAAGTCGTGGTCGACGATGCGGTAGTCGAGGGACGCAACAAGCCCTATTTCATCTACGAGAACACCGAGCGCCGCGCGGCGGCTCATGACTAAATTTCAGTCTTGAGTGACTGGGCTTACTAAGGCTCACCTTTGGGCTTTAGTAAGCGCCTCGCGCTGTAGCGTGTCTCTACTTTCGTTCAGATCCCGTTTACCGAATGGGTATCCAGTCCCTAGGCCCCCTAGGCCCCTTTCCCGGTGCAACTGCCTGAGGCCCCACCATGAAGCAAAAAGAACCGAAGTTCGACGACCTATCGCCTGGTCATGCACCCCTGCCAGTGCTGCCGCTGCGCGATGTGGTGGTCTATCCGCACATGGTGATTCCTTTGTTTGTTGGCCGGGAGAAATCGATTCGAGCGCTTGATTTGGCGATGCGCGGCAATAAGCGCATTGTGCTGGTTGCGCAACGAAGTGCCGAGGTCGACGACCCTGGTCCAGGCGACGTTTACGCGATTGGCACCTTGTCTAACGTTTTGCAATTGCTGCGATTGCCTGATGGCACCGTCAAGGTGCTCGTTGAGGGTGGCCAGCGGGTTGCGATTGATCGGTTTACCGAGACGGATCCTTGCTTTATGGTGGCTATTACGGAGCTGGAACCTTCCTCCGAAGCCAGCGACAGCGCCGCGCAAGAGGTGCAGGCGCTGATGCGTTCGCTGCTCAGCGCATTTGAACGCTATGTCAAATTCAACAAAAAAATCCCTGGAGAAGTGCTCACCTCGGTTTCCAGCATTGATGATCCCTATCGAGTCGCCGATACCATCGCCGCGCATATGGCCCTGAAGCTGGACCAGAAGCAGAAGATTCTGGAAATACAAAACCTGCGTGAACGTCTTGAACATTTACTGGCCCTCATCGAAGGCGAGATCGATATCTTGCAAGTGGAAAAACGGATTCGTGGCCGGGTCAAGCAGCAGATGGAGAAGAGCCAGCGCGAGTACTATCTGAATGAGCAGATGAAGGCGATCCAGAAAGAACTCGGTGATTTAGAAGATGCCTCTAACGAAATTGAAGATCTCGCACAGCGTATCGAAAAGGCGGGAATGCCGAAGGATGCCAAGAGTAAGGCCCAGGCTGAGCTGAACAAATTGAAGATGATGTCGCCGATGTCCGCTGAAGCGACAGTCGTGCGCAACTATATCGATTGGTTAACCAACGTTCCGTGGAAAAAGCGCACCAAGATCCATCAGGATCTGGCGGCTGCCGAGGCCGTTTTAGAGACGGATCATTACGGCCTGGAAAAGGTCAAGGAGCGAATTCTGGAGTATTTAGCAGTCCAGCAACGGGCGCGCAAACTGAAGGGGCCAATCCTTTGTCTGGTGGGGCCGCCAGGTGTGGGAAAAACCTCGCTAGGTCGCTCGATTGCTCGAGCAACGAACCGCAAATTCGCACGGATGTCGCTGGGTGGCGTACGTGATGAAGCTGAGATTCGCGGTCATCGTCGCACCTATATCGGTTCCTTGCCTGGGAAGATCATCCAGAATTTGGCAAAAGTGGGTGTTCGTAATCCACTGTTTCTATTTGATGAGATCGATAAGATGTCGATGGATTTTCGCGGCGATCCGTCATCGGCGCTATTGGAAGTTCTCGATCCTGAGCAGAACAACACGTTTAACGATCATTATCTGGAAGTGGATTTTGATCTGTCGGACGTGATGTTTGTCGCGACCGCCAATACCCTCAACATTCCCCCACCGTTGCTGGATCGCATGGAAGTGATTCGCATCCCCGGCTATACCGAAGATGAGAAGCTTAATATTGCCATTCGTTATTTAGCGCCCAAGCAACTCGATAACAATGGGCTTAAGCAACGGGAGCTGGAAATCAGTGAGGCGGCTATCCGCGATATCATCCGTTACTACACCCGCGAAGCCGGGGTGCGTAATTTGGAGCGCGAGATTGCCAAGATTTGCCGTAAGGTCGTTAAAGAAGTTACGCTGCGCCCTACCGACACGAAGATTGTGATCCAACCCGATCTGCTAGAAAAATACCTGGGTGTGCGCCGCTTTCGCTATGGTTTGGCCGAAGAACAGGATCAGATCGGTCAAGTCGCTGGGTTGGCATGGACCGAGGTCGGTGGGGAATTGCTCCGTATCGAAGCCGCGCTAGTGCCGGGCAAGGGGAAACTCATTCACACCGGCCAATTAGGCGAGGTTATGCAAGAGTCCATCCATGCAGCACTGACTGTGGTTCGCGGTCGTGCTGAAGCATTGGGCATTGAAGCTGATTTTCATCAAAAAGCGGACATCCATATTCATGTGCCGGAAGGCGCTACTCCGAAGGATGGTCCCAGCGCGGGTGTCGGTATGTGTATTGCCCTGGTGTCTGCTCTCACGCGGATTCCGGTGCGCGCCAGCGTCGCTATGACCGGTGAAATTACTCTGCGAGGCGAGGTGCTGCCAATTGGCGGGCTTAAGGAAAAATTGCTTGCTGCACATCGGGGAGGCATCTCGACGGTGGTGGTACCTGAAGAGAACCGCAAGGATCTTTCTGAGATTCCTGAAAATATTCTCGCCAAGATTGATGTTCGTCCGGTTCGGTGGATTGATCAAGTGCTAGAAATTGCTTTGCAAACCTTGCCAAGGTCAAAGGCGGCGCTTTCCAATGAGGCCAGCCCGGAGCAGGCTGCTCTGGAAGCGGCGACTAAGCCGGGTAATTCAGCAGAAGGGGTACGCGCTCATTAAATGCGGGGTGGATTGTCTAGTTGACACTGCTTTAAAGGCCCTGTTATAAGAAAAAATCGCTATCTTTAGCTTAGCACTTGGCGCAGCTTATCCAGTAAGCTGTCTCCTTATCTAAATGCTGTAAATGCCTAACGGAAGGAAGGGACCTATGAATAAAAGTGAACTGGTCGATGCCGTCGCACAAAACACCCAGCTGTCGAAAGCCGCTTCCGGCAAAGCGGTGGATGCTGTTTTATCAGCGATCAGTGCTTCATTGAGCAAAGGCGAATCCGTAGTACTGACCGGCTTTGGGACGTTCTCCCTGCGGGAGCGTCCGGCGCGCACGGGCCATAATCCCAAAACTGGCGAACCGATAGAGATCAAAGCCAGCAAGACGCCGGTGTTCAAGGCTGGAAAAACACTTCGTGATGGAATAGAATAATTAGTTCTTCCAGAGGGTGCTTAGCTCAGTTGGGAGAGCATCGCCCTTACAAGGCGAGGGTCGGGGGTTCAAGCCCCTCAGCACCCACCAAAATTTGTTTTGGAGCGGTAGTTCAGTTGGTTAGAATACCGGCCTGTCACGCCGGGGGTCGCGGGTTCGAGCCCCGTCCGCTCCGCCAAACCAAAAGACGGATTTGATTTAATTTTACATCTCCTTAGAAGCTATATGGAGCGGTAGTTCAGTTGGTTAGAATACCGGCCTGTCACGCCGGGGGTCGCGGGTTCGAGCCCCGTCCGCTCCGCCAAAATCCAGGGTGTCGTTCCGGCACCCTTTTTTATGTCTCGCAGCAGGGTTTAATCCTCACGGCCTCACCGTGAGCCTCGCTAAAACCGGGTAACTTTGTATGTTGCTACAGAAAATCCGCGATCACGCTCAAGGGTGGTTCTCCTACGTCATCATCGGTTTGTTGATCATTCCGTTTGCAGTATGGGGCATCAATTACTATTTCGAGGGCGGTGGGCCGATGGATGCGGCCGTGGTGGGCAACGGCAAAATCACTGTGCAGGAATTTCAACGGGCTTACCAGCAGCAGCGTCAACGGATGCAAGCCATGTTAGGCAACAACATGGACCCCTCGTTACTGGAAGGACCGCGTTTAAAGCAGGATGTCTTGCGCCAGCTTATTGATGAGCGAATCCTTGATGAAACGGCGCGCGGCCAAGGCTTTCGGATTGGTGACCAGCAATTGCACGATGCTATTTTGGGACTTCCCGTTTTTCAGCAAAGTGGCGGTTTCGACAAGGCCATGTACGAGCGGCTGCTGAGAAACCAAGGGTTTACCGCAACCGCATTTGAGGAAAGTTTACGTCAATCGTTAGCCACCCAGCAGTTGCGGGATGGGGTGGTGGACTCCACCTTGATCACCGCCGCCGAGCAAGACCAAATCATCGCCTTGCTCAAGCAACAGCGGGAATTGCAATATCTGGTCTTGCCTCTAGAAAAATATGTTGCTCAAAGTACCGTCGATGAGGCAGCTATCCGAGACTATTTCGAAGCGAACAAGAATCGCTTCGTCAATGCTGAACAAGCCCAGCTACAGTTTGTCGAGTTAAAACTCGCGCAGATTGCTGACGGAATTATGCTAAGTGATGCTGACTTGAAAGCGAGCTACGAGGAGCAAATCGCCAAGTATGGTCAACCAGAAGAGCGCCAGGCATCGCATATTCTGGTCAAGCTAGCGCCTGATGCTGGTGAGTCGGACATAGAAAAGGCTCGCGCAAAAGCCCAGCAGATGGCCGAGTCGATCCGCTCCAGCGCCAAGAATTTTGAGCAACTCTTGACTGAGGTCAAAGCAGATGGCTCAGGCCAGGTCGAAGGCGGTGATTTGGGAACCATCGGTAAGGGGATGTTCGATGATCCGGCGTTGGAGAACGCGCTGTTTGCTCTAAAGGAGCCAGGCGATATCAGCGAGGTGGTGCGGATGCCTGCTGGATTTCATGTCATTCGGCTTGACGCCATCATCCCGGCGCAGACCAAGCCCTTTGAGGAAGTGCGCGATGCGGTCGCCAAGGAATTACGCCAACAACAGGCGGAAACCCGGTTTTATGAAATTACTCAAAACCTTGCCAATCTCGCCTACGAACATCCAGATAGTCTGGAGTTGCCTGCCAAGAATTTGGGAACGACAATCCAGGAAAGCGCCTGGTTCAGCCGTAAAGGCGGTGAGGGGATCACCGCTAATCCTAAAGTCATTGACAGTGCATTCAGCGAAGATGTGCTTAAGCGGGGCTTGAACAGCGAGCCTATCGAACTGGAGCATGGCCATGTGGTGGTGATTCGCATCAAGGCTCATCGCGATGCGACTCCCCGGTCTCTGGAAGAAGCACACGGGGAAATCGAAAAGCTGCTGCGCGAGAACAAAGCTCGCGAAGCGTTGGCGAAAGATCTCGAAACCATGAAGACTCGCGCCACCCAGGGCGCTCACTTGCAGACGTTGGCTAGCGAATTTGGTGGCAAATTCACGGACACAGGTTTGGTCGGACGCGATGCGCCGTCGGTCGATCGCGCGCTATTAGATGTTGCTTTCCGCCTGCCTCAGCCAGAGAGTGGCAAGGTAGCTCTGGGTTCCACAGCACTGGCGAACGGCGATCAGGCGCTCGTTGAGGTCATGCGGGTGGTTCCTGGCCAGAAAGACGCCCTTTCCGCTGACGAGCGCAAAGCGCTGGCAAGGGAGCTGGCTCAGCAGACCGGCAGTAAGCAATTTGGGGGTTTGCTAGACAGCGTGCGCGCCAGGATCAAGGTAGTGACCTACATCGACCGACTTTGAGGTGGATAGGGCGCTAACCCTTTACTGAATAGAGGGTTAGCGCGTGGCATTGACTTATTCCATTGCGCCCAGAGCGACCGTATTGAAACCGCCGTCGACGTAGACGATTTCGCCGGTGATGCCGGAGGCGAGATCAGAGCAGAGAAAGGCCGCTGTGTTGCCGACTTCCTCAATCGTGACGCATTTGCGCAGCGGCGCGATGTGCTCGAAAGTATCCAGCATCTTACGGAAGTTTTTGATGCCGGATGCAGCCAGGGTACGAATCGGACCGGCGGAGATCGCGTTGACGCGAATGCCTTCTGGTCCCAGGGTTTGCGCTAGATAGCGCACATTGGCGTCCAGGCTGGCTTTAGCCAATCCCATCACGTTGTAGTTAGGAACGGCCCGGACGCCGCCCAGATAGGTCATGGTGATTAGAGCGCCTTGGCGGCCTTTCATTAACGGTCGGGCAGCTTTGGCCAGCGCTGCAAAGCTATAAGAGCTGATGTCGTGGGCAATGCGGAAATTTTCGCGGCTAATGCCCTCCAGAAAGTCGCCTTCCAGCGCTTCGCGCGGTGCATAGGCAATGGAGTGAACAACGATATCCAGACTATCCCAATGCTGTTTCAAGGTTTCGAACAGAGCCTCGATATCGGCATCGTTTTCCACCTCGCAGGGCAGCGCAATCGAGCTGCCCAGCTCAGCGCTCATTTTCTCCAGGCGAGGTTTTAGCTTATCGTTTTGATAGGTAAAAGCCAGTTCCGCGCCTTCCCGATGCATGGCCTGGGCGATGCCCCAGGCGATGGAACGGTTACTGGCGACGCCGAGAATCAAGGCGCGTTTACCGGTAAGAAAACCCATAGTGAACTCCTGTGCGTTTTAGGTATCGTTTAGACGGGTCAATGAATCAGTAAACTGTAAAGGAAAGTGCATGACGCGCGCAAAATACCGTTTTCGTCGCAGGTTGTGGTCGGTATGGCTCGGCCTCAGCTACGTATTGTTCACCAATCTCGCTATCGGTGCGCCGATGCATGGAATTGCCTTGCACGGCCAACTCAAGTACGGGCCGGATTTCAAGCATTTCGACTATGTTAATCCCAATGCGCCCAAAGGCGGCGAGGCGCGTTTTGCTGCCATTGGCAGTTTTGACACCTTCAATCCCTTCAATATCAAAGGTCAAGCCGCCGCTGGCATTGGTCAGTTGTTTGAGACGCTGCTGGCCAGCAGCGCCGATGAACCGTTTAGCGAGTATGGCCTCATCGCCGAGAGTGTGGATGTGGCAGATGATCGTAGCTCGGTCACCTTTACCCTACGCCCGCAAGCTCAATTCCACGATGGCTCTCCCATAACCGCTGACGATGTTTTGTTTTCCTTCGAGGTACTCAAAGCCAAGGGTAGGCCCGGCTATCGACTGTATTACGCCAATGTTGCCAAAGCGGAGAAATTAGGCGACCGGCAGGTGAAATTTACTTTCACTCCGGGAGAGAATCGCGAATTACCGCTCATCATCGGCCAGATGCCAATCTTGGCCAAGAAATACTGGCAGGATCGGGATTTCGCGGCGACAACATTAGATGTGCCAGTCGGCAGCGGTCCCTATCGCGTTGAGCGTTTCGAATCGGGCCGCTTTATTGTGTTTAAACGGGACGACAATTACTGGGGTAAGGACCTGCCAGTGCAGCGCGGTTTAAATAACATCGACCGATTGCGCTATGACTATTATCGTGACGGCACCGTAGCATTGGAAGTGTTAAAGGCGGGTGCTTATGATTTGCGCGTGGAAAACATCGCCAAACAATGGGCGACTGGCTATGACTTTCCAGGATTGACCAAAGGGCTGCTAAAAAAACAAACCTTCTCGCATCAGAGACCTTCCGGAATGCAGGGTTTCGCTTTCAATCTGCGCCGTCCGTTGTTTCAAGACCCTAAAGTTCGCCAGGCGCTGGCTTACGCCTTCGATTTTGAATGGAGTAACCGCAATCTCTTCCACACCCAGTACACACGCACTCGCAGTTATTTTGACAATTCCGAGCTGGCGGCGCGAGGACTGCCATCGCCCGAAGAATTGGCTGTGTTAGAACCGCTGCGCAAGGAATTACCGCCTGAAGTTTTCACTACAGCCTATGAACCGCCGACCGCTAAGGATGATGCGGAACTACGAAGCAATTTTCAGAAGGCCCTGCAACTGCTTCAGGAAGCGGGTTGGGTGTTTCGCGACCGTAAGCTCGTTAACGCCAAGACCGGCGAGCCGTTTCGCTTCGAGTTATTAATTGCTGAACCGACCTGGGAGCGGATTGGGCTACCCTTCGCCCGTAATCTAGAACGACTGGGGATCGAGATGAAGGTGCGCCTGGTCGATTCGGCGCAGTATGAAAATCGCGAGCGTAGCTTTGATTTTGACATGATCGTTAATGTGTGGGGGCAGTCACTATCGCCTGGCAACGAGCAGCGCGAATTCTGGAGCAGCGCCGCCGCCGATCAACCAGGAAGCCGCAATTTGTCCGGTTTTAAGAATCCGGCGGTGGATCGACTGGTGGATTTAGTCATTGCCGCTCCGGATCGAGTCAGTTTGGTGACGCGGGTGCGGGCCTTGGATCGAGCATTGCAATGGAATTATCTGGTCATCCCCCACTGGCATATTCCCTATGATCGAATCGCGTTTTGGGACAAGTTCGGCTATCCGGCGACCGTTCCCATGCAGGGGGTGCAATTGGAAAGCTGGTGGGTTGATGCTGAAAAGGAAAAAGCGTTAGGTCAGCAGCGGAGTTCGCAGCCTGAGAAAGCCAATTAATCATCGGTTGATTGGCCGCTTGCTGGCCGCGTTTGCAGTAACTCGGCCAGGCATGCGGCTGATGCTGCGCAAAGGCCAAACTCCAGATAAACTACCGTGCAATCGGTTGGAATATGTCTAAAGCTGAGTCTTTACAAACAAAACGTAGACATCTTATCTGCACTAACCAGGCTTAGGGAGTCTTGACGCTCAGCCGATTCTGATAGATCAAGGTGCCTTCGCTAGCACAGAGAACCAACGTTAATTGGGCGCTGTGGGAGCAAGGATTATCTCTCACTAAAGGGGACTATTATGTTCGGTAGTACGCATTCTTCACGCACCGTCATTGCAGTGCTTTCTGCAATCTTCTTCGCTGGTTGTTCCAGTATGCAACCGACCCCGACTTTACCTAGCTCACCCGCCCGGATCGGCGGCTACGGTGGGGTGTCAGCGGAGGTTGATCGAAACTGTCGCGAACAGGCTTATAAAGCTGCAGAACAGGCCAAGCAAAACAACGTTAATACTGAAGTTGCTGTTACTGCGATTGGCACCGTTGCTGGGGCTGTTATCGGTAAAGCAGCCAGTCCCCGTGGCGGTGGCGGTCCTGGGCCAGGATTTGGCGGCGGTGGCCCTGGTGGTCCTGGCGGCCCAGGGGGTGGCCCTGGCATGGGCGGTCCTGGGGGTCCGGGTGGGGGTCCTGGCGGTCCGGGGCCTGGTCGGCCGCGTGGACCTAACTATGCGGGAGTCGGTGCCGCCACGGGTGCCTTGGCAGGAGCCGCCGCCAGCCAGGAGATGCTGCAAAATCTGCAACAGGTTTATGACATCAATTATGATAACTGTATTGCAGCCAATGCCAATACCAATGATGGCAATTATTCCCCAAGACGCAGCCGCAAGCGCCGCAGATAGTTAAACCACATCGCCGGGTCGGTCGATCTTTCCGATCTGCCCGGCGTCATTCTATGATTAGCCAGGGATTGGCTTCCTTTAGTCACTGATGATCCTGATGTCAAACGATTCCCTTGCCCCGCCGACGGCGCACCTCAAGCGCCAGCTTTCCTGGATTGATGCAGCAGCGATTTTTGTTGGCATCATCCTGGGGTCCGGAATCTTTGTGGCACCGGCGGAAATCGCTGGCGCTATCACCTCACCGGTTCTGGCGGCTTCGCTGTGGTTGGTGGGGGCCGCCATCGCCGCCTGTGGCGCTTTCTGTTATGCCGAATGCGGAGCGCGACTGCCGAAACCCGGTGGGTTTTTCGTCTTTTATGGTACCGCCTATGGTCCAGCCATCGCTTTCGTCGCGGGATGGGCCGCTTTATTTATCACCTATCCGGCGGCGCTAGCGGCTATTTCGCTCATTTTTGCCCGCTATCTCAACGAAGTGATTCCTGGCATCGCCGCAACCAATTTTGGCGCGGCTGTGGTGGGGGCGCTGGCGCTGATTGCGGTGGCCACTCTGAACATCATGGGCGTCCGGTTAGGGTCTGGGGTTCAGAAAGCATTGACCACGTTTAAGGTGCTGGTTCTCATCGCGCTCTGTGTCGCAGCAATTGCCGCTCCGGCTGCACCGACTCCTGCGGTCAGCGCGCCGCCCGCTGCGCTGTTCCCCAACGGTCTGGCTGGTGTTATCGGCGCGATGGTGGTGCTGCTCTGGACTTTTGATGGTTGGTCGGATGTGTCAATGATCGCGGGTGAGTTGAAGAATCCAGCAAAGGATTTTGGCCGTGCGGTCTTGGTCGGCATTGCCCTGTTGGCGGTCACTTATATGATTGTTCAGTACGCTACGATGTCGTTGTTAGGCAGTACCGAGGCGGCGGCGTCCAAACAAGTCGTGGCGCAGGCAGTTGGGGTCGGTCTCGGTCCGGGCTTTGCCAAGGTGGTTGCGCTGTTGGTCGTGGTCAGTACCCTGGGCGCTCTGAACGGGATCGTGCTTGCGGTATCGCGCCTGGCATTCGCGATGGCCCGTGATCACGCTTTTTTGCCCTGGTTTGGCGAGGTGCATCCGCGTTTCGAAACACCGGCCCGCTCGACATTGATCCTGATCGGCGTCGCTTTGGTTTATGTTTGTGCCGCTGACTTTCGTGATTTGATGGGTTTCTTCGTCTTCAATGTCTGGTTGTTTTACGGCGCTACCGCTATTGCGTTGCTCAAACTGCGTCGATTGAACGTGGGTGAACCCTTGCAGTGGCGCGCCCCACTTGGAATCCTGCCGCCCTCGGTGGTGCTGCTGACCGGTGGGCTGATGACCCTTGGCTTGTTCGTCCAATCCCCGTTTCGTTCTATGATCGGGCTTGGCATGTTATTAATGGCCTTCCCCATTTATTGGCTGTGGCTGGCCTGGCAAAAGTAAGCCTCCTGGCAATAGTTAGGTCTACCGATCCGCTGTCCAGGTCATTTAGTTTTCTGTCATAAAAACTGATGACCTGAGTCAGTGGGCAATTGGCGCTATCGTGCCGCCCTCCCATCACGCTGTGCTCTATCCGCATGGACACCATCAAGATTCGCGGCGCTCGCACCCATAATTTGCAAAATATCGATCTCGATTTGCCGCGTGATCGGTTGATCGTCATCACCGGCTTGTCCGGTTCCGGCAAGTCCTCACTGGCGTTCGATACGCTATATGCAGAAGGTCAGCGCCGCTATGTCGAATCGCTGTCCGCCTACGCCCGGCAATTTCTGTCGCTGATGGAAAAGCCGGATGTCGATCACATTGAGGGGCTGTCGCCTGCGATTTCGATTGAACAGAAATCCACCTCCCACAATCCGCGCTCGACGGTTGGCACCATTACCGAGATTTACGACTATTTACGGCTGCTGTATGCGCGGGCCGGAATTCCGCGTTGCCCGGATCACAGCATCGACCTGGATGCGCAAACCGTCGGCCAGATGGTCGATCAGGTGCTGGCGTTGCCAGAAGACAGCCGATTGATGCTGCTGGCCCCGGTGGTCAAGGAGCGCAAGGGCGAGCATGTCAAGCTGTTGCAGGAGTTACAGGCACAAGGGTTTGTGCGTGCCCGGATTGACGGCGAGGTGGTGGAATTGGACAGCCCGCCGTCGCTGGATTTGCGCCGCAAGCACACCATTGAAGTAGTAGTGGATCGCTTCAAGGTACGCGCTGACCTGGGCTTGCGACTGGCGGAATCGTTCGAGACCGCGCTGAAGCTGGGCAATGGCATCGTCCGCATCGCGTTTTTAGACGCGCCGGAACAGGAAGATCTGCTGTTTTCCGCCGGTTTTTCCTGTCCGGTGTGTGGCTACAGCTTGAGCGAACTGGAGCCGCGCCTGTTCTCGTTCAACAATCCAGTCGGGGCGTGCCCGGAATGCGACGGCCTGGGGGTTAAGCAGTATTTCGATGCCGAGCGGGTGGTGGCGCATCCGCATCTCAGTCTGGCGCGGGGTGCGGTGCGCGGCTGGGATCGGGAGAATTTCTATTATTTTCAGATGATTCAGACGCTTGCCCGGCATTTTCAGTTCGATGTCAACACGCCATTTCAGGAGTTACCGGAACGCATCCGCACCGTGATTTTGCAAGGTAGCGGCCACGAAGCTCTTGATTTTGATTATCAGAACAGTCGCGGTGAAACCACCCATCGTCGCCACCCGTTTGAGGGCGTAATTCCCAACATGCAGCGCCGCTATCGGGAAACCGAGTCGAATCAGGTGCGCGACGAGCTGGCGAAATATCTGAGCAGCCAACCCTGCCCGACCTGTCAGGGTGCCCGGCTGACCCGTTCCGCCCGCCATGTATTTGTCGCCGGTCGCAGCGTACCGCAGCTCGTGAGTTTGCCGATTGGGGTGGCGCGTGAATTCTTCGCGCACTTGACCCTGCCGGGCCGACGCGGTGAAATCGCCGTCAAAATTGTCAAGGAAATCAGCGAGCGGCTGAATTTTCTGGTCAATGTCGGGCTGGATTATCTGACACTGGAGCGCAGCGCCGACACACTCTCTGGCGGGGAAGCGCAGCGGATTCGGCTGGCCTCGCAAATCGGCGCGGGGCTGGTGGGCGTGATGTATGTGTTGGATGAGCCGTCCATCGGTCTGCATCAGCGCGACAATGCCCGGTTATTGGCCAGCCTGCTGCGGCTGCGCGATCTCGGCAATACCGTGATTGTGGTCGAGCACGACGAGGATGCCATCCGCACCGCCGATCAGGTGGTGGACATGGGGCCGGGTGCAGGTGTGCATGGTGGTCGAGTGGTGGCGCAGGGGACCCCGACGGAGATTATCGCCCATCCTGCGTCGCTGACCGGCGCGTATCTCGGCGGTCAACGGCGGATTGCCCTGCCGGAACAGCGCACCCCGGTGAATCCTGACAAGCAACTGCGCATTGTCGGGGCCAGCGGCAATAATCTGAAAAATCTATCCGTGGCGATTCCATTAGGATTGTTGACTTGCATTACCGGCGTCTCTGGTTCCGGCAAGTCGACGCTGATTAACGACACGCTCTATCGCTATGCCGCCCGCGATTTGAATAATGCTAATGAATCGCCCGCACCGTGCCGGGATTTAGTGGGGTTGGAGCAATTGGATAAGGTGGTTAATATCGACCAAAGCCCGATTGGCCGTACCCCGCGTTCTAATCCAGCGACCTACACCGGCTTATTCACGCCGATTCGTGAACTCTTCGCTGGCGTACCGGAATCACGTTCGCGTGGTTATCAGCCGGGGCGTTTCAGTTTTAATGTCAAAGGCGGGCGTTGTGAAGCCTGTCAGGGGGATGGCGTTATTCAGGTCGCTATGCACTTTCTGCCCGATATTTATGTGCCGTGTGACGTGTGCAAGGGCCAGCGTTATAACCGCGAAACGCTGGATATTCGCTATAAGGGCCGCAATATCCATGAGGTCCTAAGCATGACGGTCGAGGATGCGCTGGCGTTTTATCAAGCAGTGCCGGTGGTGGCGCGTAAGCTGCAAACGCTGGATGCCGTGGGGTTGAGTTATATCAAGCTTGGCCAGAATGCTACCACGCTATCGGGCGGTGAGGCACAGCGAGTGAAGTTAGCGCGGGAGTTGTCGAAACGCGATACCGGCCAGACCCTGTATATTCTGGATGAACCGACCACGGGTCTGCATTTCCACGACATTGAGCAGTTGTTGAAAGTGCTGCATGAATTACGGGATCGTGGCAATACGATTGTGGTGATTGAGCATAATCTGGATGTGATTAAAACCGCCGATTGGATTATTGATTTGGGGCCAGAAGGCGGCGGCGGCGGTGGAGAAATTGTGGCGGTCGGTACACCAGAAGATATTGCCCACCATGCCGAGAGTCATACCGGGCGGTTTTTGGGGGCGATATTGGGACAATAAATAGCCTTTTTTGAGGTGCTGGCTATGATGGATAGAAAACAGACTGCAAAATTTCAGATGTCCGATTCCATGAATGATGAGTTGACGCCAGGGTCTCCGGAAGAACGTATAAGCCTCGTTTGGCCATTGACTCGCGAACTCGCTTCCTTGAGCAAAATTTACGATGCTGAACGAAGACTACAAAGACATGTTACAAGCCTTAGTCGACGAGAGCGTTAAGTTTCTACTCGTTGGCTCTTATGCGTTGGCTACACATGGTTATTTGCGAGCTACCATGGATATTGATATTTGGATCATGCCATCGCCACAAAATGCCGATGCGGTCTTACGCGCATTGCATCGCTTCGGTGCTCCATTGCATAACCTTACCGCTGCGGATTTACAAGTAGACGGAACCGTTTTTCAGATTGGAGTGGCCCCGAGGCGTATTGACATTCTAACATCGGCCTCCGGACTTCATTTTGAAGAAGTTTTTTTGCGATCATTGAGTATCGATATCGAGGGTATTAAAGTTCATGTACCAACACTCGGTGATCTGATTCGCAACAAGAGAGCAACTGGCAGAACAAAGGACTTTGCTGACGTGGAAGCTCTGGAGAAGTTAACGGGTTCTGGTTTGCAATCCGAACCTGATCCGTAAAGCGTATAGAGCGAGATTGTAGTGATTGAATATAATCTGGATGTGATTAAGACTACCGATTGGATTATTGATTTAGGGCCAGAAGGCGGGGGCGGCGGTGGAGAAATTGTGGCGGTCGGTACACCAGAGGACATTGCCCGCCATGCGGAGAGTGATACGGGGCGGTTTTTGGGGCGATAGCCTTTTTTGAGGTGCTGACTATAATTAGAAAAGTCCGGGTTTAGCCCTTCCGCTATATGACTGAAACTTAGTATGAGTATTTTAATTTACGTGAGCGGCGCGAAGCGCCGCACAACCACGCGGATCAACCGGACTTCGCCCGTCCAAAACTGCGTTCTGTCCGGGCTTGCCGGTTATCCGCCGCCCCGTTAGACTCGCGTGTCAAGCATAAGGCATCCAACTGATTTAAGCATCGAATTGCTATGCAACAAAAAGAGAAGATACTCATCACGGGTGCGAGCACGGGAATAGGCCACGCGCTGACCTTCAGAGCGCATTCCGAGGGTCATCCACTTATCTTGCTAGTTCGCACACCTGCAGATAAAGAACGCATGCGGCAAAATTTCAGCCGAAGTCTAAGCGGAGCTGAAGCAGATGTTTACTCCTGCGATCTATCATGCAAAAAAGATATTGAAAGCGTTTTAACGCTCATCGACGAGAAGCATCAATCGATTGACATACTTATAAACAACGCCGCACTATATACTGAAACCAGAGAAGAAACGATCGAGGGCCTGGAATTAACATTTGCAGTTAACACGTTGGCGCCCTACCGCCTCATACAAGGGCTAAGTAACTTGCTCGTTAGGAGTAGTCATCCTAGAGTAATAAATATATGTTCTATCGGTGAACGCTACGCAAAGTTAAATTTCGCGGATCCCATGTCCAAATTGCAATATTCGGGCAATGTCGCTTACAACAACAGCAAACTCCTTCTGACAATGGTTACCTACAAGTTCGCCAGCTTGTACAAGGACTCTATCTCTTTCATTTGCGTTCATCCGGGGGCTACTCAGACCGATTTGATCAGCGACACAGATTTCAAGGAGATGCCAATTTTATTAAGGTCTATATTCGCAATTATGCGGAAATTTCGGCAACACCCTGAACGCGCAGCGTCGTATATTTACGACATTGCAATGACAAGTGCACTGTACACTGCGTGTGGCAATTTTTTTGACAAGTCACGTCCTATTGTCTCATCTGAAACGTCGCGCGACCGAAATAATATCGAGTGGGCGTGGGCGCTCTGCAGTGACCTGGCGTAAAACGACTGAGCAGTGAGTCTAACAATTCGTTCAATCCGAACCTGCTTCGCGGCCCGGCTAACGTGGTAATGTGTACCACATTGCCGTGCCGCTACGCAGGTCGGCTTAACTCAGGCGTTAGGGCGCAAAGAAGGAGACGCCAAAATTGTTATCAGTGTCGAACAAAAAAGATTGTCTTTATCAAAGAGTACCGAAGCGGTAAAAAAGTCGCAGTTCGGTCAGTTTCTCACCCCTGAAAGGACGGCTGCATTCATGGCAAGCCTATTCCCTGACGGAACAGGTAATTGCCGCCTGCTAGACGCAGGGGCAGGGATAGGTTCGCTATCGGCAGCTTTTCTGGATAGGTGGAGAAGCGGTGGACTTTGTTTCAGCCGGGTTACTGTAGATGCCTTCGAGCTTGACGCCGCCTTGATAGATCATTTGGCGTACACATTAGACAGGTACAATCATGCGGGTGATTTCGTAGCCAATATCCGCCAAGAAGATTTTATTCTTGCAGCGGTCGAATCGTTGGAAGGCAGTCTTTTCTCTCCGCCTATTGAGCGCTATTCGCACGCAATTCTTAATCCGCCGTATAAGAAGATTAACAGCGATTCTGCCCACCGCATGGCCCTTCGCCGTGTCGGCATCGAGACGGTGAACCTGTACAGCGCTTTCGTCGCGCTGGCCGTCGCCCAGGCCGCTCCGGGTGGGCAGATCGTCGCCATCATCCCGCGCAGCTTCTGTAATGGGCCGTATTACCGGCCATTCCGCGACTTCATCCTTGAGCGCGCGGCCGTCCGCCACATGCACCTGTTCGAGTCGCGCAGCAAGGCATTCAAGGACGATAAGGTTTTGCAGGAGAACATCATCATTCGCTTGGAGCGGGACGGCCACCTGGGGCCGGTGACAGTTACGACATCGACGGACGACACCTTCGCCGACATTGTGACCCACAAACACCGGTTCGACAGGATTGTGTTCCCGGATGACCCGGAGCGCTTCATTCACGTCCCCACGTCACCTGAGAAGAACGCTATCGAGCTATCCGAGGCGATCCGCTGCACGCTGGCTGACCTGGGCATCAAGGTATCCACCGGGCCGGTGGTCGATTTCAGGCTGAAAGAGCATCTGCGCGACATGCCAGAGGAGGGCACCGTTCCCTTGCTGTATCCGGGCCATTTCAGCAGCAGCGGCGCCACATGGCCCATCAAGGGCATGAAGAAGCCGAACGCCATTGAGCGCAACACTGACACCGAAAAATGGCTGTACCCGAGTGGCTTCTACTGCGTAGTTCGCCGCTTCTCGTCCAAGGAAGAAAAGCGCCGGATCGTGGCGAGCGTGGTCGATCCGAGCGACTTCGGTGACGTACCCGTGTTGGGCTTTGAGAACCACCTGAACCTGTTCCACGAAAACAAACGCGGATTGCCCGAGGCGCTGGCCCGTGGACTGGCCGCGTTCCTGAACACGACTGCGGTTGATGAGAGTTTCAGGCGCTTCAACGGCCATACCCAAGTCAATGCGACCGACCTCAAGCGGATGAAGTACCCGAGCCGTGAAACCCTTATCGAGCTTGGCGAGTGGGCTATGCAGCAAGGTTCGCTCACGCAAGAACAGATCGACGCCAAGTTAGGAATCCTGACCGAATGAACAACAAGAACGATTACATCGAGGCCGCGCACCTGATCATTATTGCCCTGGGTCTGCCGAGGGCACAGCAAAACGAACGTTCCGCGCTGTCGCTGCTGGCCCTGCTGAACCTCACGCCGGGCAAGGCGTGGGCCGACGCGGAAAACCCGCTTGTCGGAATCACGCCCATCATGGATTGGGCGCGCGAGCACTACGGCAAGGAGTACGCACCGAACACCCGCGAGACGTTCCGCCGTCAGACCATGCACCAGTTCTGCGATGCTGGCATCGCCCTTTACAATCCAGACAAGCCCGACCGGCCGGTGAACAGCCCGAAGGCTGTCTATCAGATCGAGCCTGCCTCGCTGGCCCTGCTGCGCACCTTCGGCACACCGGCATGGCATGACAGCCTGACCGCCTATCTGGCCGAGCGGGAAACGCTGGTTGCCCGCTACGCCAAGGAGCGCGAGCAGAACCGTATCCCGGTCGAAATTGCGCCAGGCAAGGAAATCACACTCAGCCCCGGCGAGCATAGCGAGCTGATCCGGGCCATCATCAAGGACTTTGCCCCGCGCTTCGCGCCGGGCAGCGTACTGGTATATGCCGGAGACACGGGCGACAAGTGGGGTTACTTCGATGCGCCCTTGCTCGCTGGTCTGGGCGTAGATGTGGATTCACACGGCAAGATGCCTGACGTGGTGCTGCATTACATAGCGAGGAACTGGCTGTTGCTGGTCGAGTCTGTCACCAGTCACGGCCCAGTCGATGGCAAGCGTCACGCCGAGCTGGCAGCGCTGTTTGCCGGATCGACCGCCGGGCTGGTCTACGTCACGGCCTTCCCAAACCGGGCCGTCATGGGGAGATACCTTGGTGATATTGCGTGGGAAACTGAGGTCTGGGTAGCCGATGCACCTTCACACCTTATTCATTTTAATGGCGAGCGCTTTCTTGGGCCTTACAATGCGCCCTAACAAGGCGCTGCATCGGACGGCAATTCCGCTGCACTCCATTGCCGCCGGTGAGCTTAGTCGTTGTCGCGGACGCTTCGCGCCCGCGACAACCACGCGGATCAACCGGACTTCGCCCGCCCAAAACTCCGTTTTGTCCGGGCTTGCCGGTTATCCGCCTCCCCGTCAGATTCCAAAGGAGGACTGATGTATAGATCATTGACTACGATGCTGTTTCTGTTTTTAGCTGCCTGTAGCTTTCAAAGCGACGAAAGTGCATTGCGTAATACCATTTCAGTGATGGTGGCCCTGATTGACGCCAGACAAGACCAGAAATTAATTTCTGAATATGCTTACTTTGACGCTGGAAAGAACGTTCCATCGGAATTACCCGACAGCAACCGCCAAGAATTAAGGGCTGTATTGGTAAGAGCTCAAGAGTTGAGTCCAATATTATCCGAAAATAACACCTTGGCTGTATATGAAAGTGCTCTATTTGATAAACCTATATGGTTCATCAAACAGCAAGGTAAGTGGCGTATGATGGATAAAAAACCTAACAAAGCAAATTAGCTCGCATGCAAATTCCGCTGCGCTTCATTTGCATCAGTTATTTGAAGAGTTGGACCTCTGTCTAAGTAATTTCGAATGTGATTTAAGATCACATATTGTAGTTATATTCACAGATCTAAAACCCATACACTACTAAGCAAGGAGAGAAAATGACTAAAGAAGAAAATAATAAGAAGATCGCCTGCTTGGCGTATCAGAGGATTTTTGGTGCTCTAGGCCCGTCTGCTGTAGACGTGCTCGCGTGCTAATTCGATGCCGGCTTGAATTTCACCAAGCGTTACGGTAGCCAAATGCAATGTTGAATCGTCCACCGAGTTCAGCAACGCGAGAACTGCGCCGTGCGGGCGGGGTTTGCGCAGTTCGGAAACAATCTTGGTGTCCAGTAAATATATTGCGGCCACCGCAGCGCCATAGCTTGGCAGCGACGGGCTTTACCTCTTTCCGGCACCAGCATCTCGGTACGAGCGGTGTCAGCGAGTAATAATTGCTTGAGGGAGGGGAGAGCAGCCACTTGCAGGTGACGCCATTCCTCTATAGGCACTAGTACGGCGGTTTGCGCCCCACGGCGTGTCACCATTTGGGGGCCTTCGCTTATGCAGGCGTCCAGAAATTCGCTAAAGCGGGCTTTGGCGTCCTGTACTGGCCATGTATGCATATCGATTCCTCGCTTACGTCTTGTGATGACTAGGTATGTGACTAGTCTATTAGCCATTTGAGTTCGGGTCAAATGGTGCGCTACGATGGGGCTAGTAATTCGCTAGCCTGAGATTAAATACTAGCCTGAGATTAAATATTAGAGCGAACCGATGGGACGTGCTTCGATGCTTTCTGAGATGGGTCGTCCAACGCAGCGTTAGGCGTCAAAAAACATGCGTGCAATTTCTTTAGCGGTGGTACTGCTAATCTGTAGCAATGTTTTCATGACATTTGCTTGGTATGCTCATTTGAAAGAGTTAAGCGGTAAAACATGGTTTGTCGCGGCGGTGATAAGTTGGGGAATTGCATTCTTTGAGTATATGTTGCAGGTTCCTGCCAATAGAATCGGCTATACCGTTTTGTCTGTAGCTCAATTAAAGATTCTACAAGAAGTCATAACGCTGACCGTTTTCGTTCCTTTTGCAATCCTGTATCTCAAGGAACCATTAAAGCTGGATTACCTCTGGGCTTCATTATGTATGCTTGGTGCTGTCTATTTCGTCTTCAGGAGCAAGTTTGGCGGCTGATATAAAAATTTTGGTGCTGCGCCCAGTGAAAGGGAAGCAGCGATGAAATGACTTATCGCACTTGATATTGTATCATCCCTTAAAAGAACTCCAAATCTTTCCCATCCATGACTGTTGCTTGGTCCATTTGGCTTTGAAGCCTTTTTCAAGGAAGAAAGGCGTATATTTCTTGTCATCCTTCATAATATGCAAAGTGATCCATTTCTTTAAAAAGCCCATTAATTCGATATCAATGGGTGTCCCATCCTGAAACTTCTTTCGGAAGCTCACCACCTCCTTCTTGAGTTGGTCATGATGTTCTTGATGAGCTTCGCTATCAGGGTAGTCGAAAATCCGGAACAGGCTTTCCTCAACCGCAAAATGCACAATCGTATATTGGATTAGCTCATCGAGAATGTCGCTGATGAGAGACTTATCGGCTCTCTTTAAGATGGCTTCGTTAAACAATCGATTAATCAGATTAATAAGAATCTTGTGCTGTTCATCGATCTCTTCCAGGCCAACGCTAAGATCTTCAGACCAGGGAATATATTCTTTGTCCGCCATCAGTGATTTCTCCTTTAATTCTGGATTACGGCTATACAAATAGTGACAGCGAGAAATTTTAAGAGAGTAGATTGTCTACATAACGGCAGGCAATAATAGCAAATTTTACTGCATAAGTGTCATATTTTTAGAAATTATTCTGTATTTTTTGCCCTGCTTTGTGTCAAACAAAGTAACTAGTAGCTAAGGCCTATCGCCGGTTTGGCTATCTAAAACTTCCTTTCGTGGCGCTCTTTCAAGCGTTGGTAGTTCTGAGCGGAATACTCTAGAAACTCCAGTTCACGCGGGCTCAGAGGCCGGATTTGCTGGACAGGGCTACCGACATAAAGAAAACCGCTAGCCAAAATTTTCCCGGAAGGCACTACACTCCCAGCGCCAACAATAACCTGTCTGCCAATCACGGCCTTGTCCATGATGATAGCGCCCATCCCGATCAGGCAATAATCCTCAACGGTGCAGGCGTGCAAAATCACCTTGTGGCCGACCGTGACATCGTTGCCGATCAGCGTGGCTTGCCCGCCTGGGCAAAAGCGACTGTCATGAGTGACGTGAACGATAGTCCCATCCTGAATGCTGGTTCGAGCGCCGATGCGGATACTCTGTACATCGCCACGCACCACGCACAATGGCCAAAGCGAGCTGTTCTCGCCGATTTCAACGTCACCGATTACTACAGCGGTCTCGTCGATGAAGGCGGTGGGGTGGATGCGTGGAGTCTGTTGCTCAAAGGGGCGAATTGGCATGATCAATTCTCATAAGTCGCTCAGAAAGACCTGGTTTCCATAGCCTAGCGCATCGTCACCAGTTCTTCGGCGCTGGTTGGGTGAATGGCTACAGTGTCGTCAAAATCGCGTTTGGTAGCGCCCATACGGATAGCGACGGCAAAACCTTGCAGCATTTCGTCTACCCCTTCACCGATCAGGTGGCAACCGACAATTTTTTCCTCTGGCCCGACACAAACTAATTTCATCAACGTATGAGTCGGGCGGGCGGTAAAGGTATGGTACATGGGCCGGAATCGGGTCTGATAAATCCGCACCGCATCGCCGTACTGTTCGCTGGCCTGTGCTTCGGTCAAGCCAATAGTCCCAATCGGCGGATGGCTGAACACCACACTGGGAATATTCTCATAGGACAAACAGCGCTGCGGTTGTTGGCCGAATAAGCGATCTGCTAATCGACGGCCAGCGGCGACAGCGACCGGCGTTAGATGAAAGCGCTCAGTAATGTCACCCAGAGCGTAAAGGGTGGGGATGTTGGTCGCCTGGTAGGGATCGGTCGGGATCGTGCCGTCTACATTGACCCGAATACCTGCGGCCGCCAAATTAAGCTGATCGGTATTGGGCGTCCGGCCAATGGCCCAAAGCAGGGTATCGACGTTTAAGACGCCGCTTTGACCTTCACAATGTAAATCCACGGAACCGTTCACCAAGCGGGCGACCGCGCGAACTTGGGTGCGAGTGAGTACATTGATGCCGTCTTCACGTAGCCGCTCCAGCAGCTCTTCACGGATAGTCGCATCGAAGGGGCGCAAAACCGCATCACCGCGCACTAGCAGAGTGACTTCCGATCCTAACGTTTGCAACATACCCGCCAGTTCAACAGCGATGTAGCCGCTCCCGGCAATGGCGACGCGCGCCGGGCATGCATTTAACTCAAAAAATCCGTCCGAACTGATACCAAACTGAGCGCCGGGCAGGGTGGGGATCAGCGGGCGACCGCCCGTGGCAATCACGATGTGGTCAGCGGTGAGCCGCTCACCAGCGACTTCCAAGGTGTGAGCGTCAACAAAGCGAGCAAAGCCTCGGATTAATGCAACACCGGCTTGGGCGAGATAGCCTTCGTACCAGCCGCTGATTTGCTGCACGAAGCGATCCCGGGCCGTTTTCAGCTTGTTCCAATCGAAACCAAAGTAGTCCAGGCGGAAACCGTAGCCGGGCGCATCGTCAAGCGCATGAGCCAGATGAGCGGCGTACCACATCACTTTTTTCGGTACACAGCCCACATTGACACAGGTACCACCCAGACGGCTGCTCTCGATCAAGGCGCAGCGGGCACCATAATGCGCCGCTCGTTCCGCCACGGACAGGCCGCCGCTGCCGCCGCCAATGGCGATCAGATCGTAATGCTTAGCCATGCTGTACCTCAGATCAATGGGCTGGTGGTCACCCGGATAGGGCAGCGCGCCAGCAAAAAAAGTTCGCCGCTGGCAAGGTCGCAACCTTACGTTTTAAGCTGCTTTATCGGATAAGGAGAGGGCTTTTGCAAGTGGCACAGTGGCCGGGAGAGAAGAGCTTGGCTATGGCTAAGGAGCTGCTGATTTGGCGCGTCGATCGCTATCAGCCCTTTTTGCAGGGTAAACCGGTTTGCTGCAATCTCGCGCGGCCCCGTCAATTCCGGCCATCAGAATTCGAGGGGTCGCGCGAGCGTCGCTTTAGACTAACGGCATTTCCGGAAGCTGCTTGAGCTTCCAGATTTCAGCGTTGTATTCCAGCATGGTCCGATCCGTGGAGAACTTGCCGCTGGTGGCGGTATTGATAATGCTCATCCGGGTCCAGCGCTCCTGATCCTGATAGGCTTTGTTAACGCGGGCTTGCGCATCAATATAAGAGCGTAAGTCAGCGATGGTCAGCCAGGGGTCATTGGGGCTGGTCAATGAATTTAGGACAGGATCGAAAATCCCCTGCTCGAACTGGTTAAAGTGGGCGCTTTCCAGTAAGTGCATAATGCGGGAGATTTCCGGGTCACCATTAATAATCGCGCGGGGGTCATAGTGGGAGCGCCGTTCTTCAACCTCCTGGGCGGTCAGCCCGAACAGGAAGAAGTTCTCATCACCACATTCTTCACGGATTTCAATATTGGCACCGTCCAGAGTGCCAATAGTGACAGCACCGTTCATCATGAACTTCATATTGCCGGTGCCGGAGGCTTCCTTACCCGCCGTGGAAATCTGCTCGGACAGATCAGTCCCCGGTGCGATGATTTCCATCGCGGTGACCCGGTAATTCGGCAGGAACGCCATCTTCAGCTTGTCGCCGATATCGGGATCGTTATTGATGACTCTGGCGACGTTATTGACCAGTTTGATGATGACCTTGGCCATGTAATAACCAGGGGCCGACTTGCCGCCAATCAGCACGCAGCGCGGGGTCCAGTTCGCCGAGTCACCCCGCTTGATCTTGTCGTAGAGGTGGATGACATGGAGGATGTTCAGCAACTGGCGCTTGTATTCGTGGATGCGTTTGACCTGCACATCAAACAAGGCGTTGGTGTTAAAGCTGACGCCGCAGTCGGCCTCCACCAGCGCAGCCAGCCGGACTTTATTATCCTGCTTGATCTGCTGCCACCGGGTCCGGAATTTGGCATCGTCGGCGTAGAGGATCAGCTTACGCAGTTCATCAAGCTGGGTAACCCAGCCCGATCCAATGGTGTCGGTAATCAGTTGGTTCAAGCCAGGGTTACAACTGGCCAGCCAGCGGCGTTGGGTGACACCATTGGTTTTGTTGTTGAATTTTTCCGGCCATAGTTCATAGAAATCGTGGAATAGACCCTGCTTGAGTAGATCAGAATGCAGGGCGGCGACCCCGTTGACCGAAATGCTGCCCACGATGGCCAGATAGGCCATCCGCACCTGTTGCTCGTAACCTTCCTCGATCAGCGACATACGGCGCTGCCGGTCACTATCGCCTGGCCAACGGCGGGCGACCTCGGCGAGGAAGCGGGCGTTAATTTCGTAAATGATATCCAGGATGCGCGGCAACAGTTTACGGAACAACCAGACCGGCCAGCGCTCCAGCGCCTCCGGCAAGAGCGTATGGTTGGTGTAGGCCATCACCTTACTGGTAATCCCCCACGCCTCATCCCATTTCAGGTTGTGCTCGTCCATGAGGATGCGCATCAGCTCAGCGACGCCGATGGTCGGATGGGTGTCATTAAGCTGGAAGCAATTTTTGGCGGCAAAGTCGCTGAAATCCTCGCCATGGGTCCGCACCCATTGCCGGATCACGTCCTGCAAACTGGCGGATGCGAGGAAATATTGCTGGCGCAGGCGCAGTTCCTTGCCGCTTTCGGTGGCGTCGTTGGGATACAACACCATCGTAATGTTTTCCGCCATATTCTTGGAGCCGACCGCCTCCGTGTAGCTGCCGGAGTTGAAATCCTCAAAATCGAACTCATCGGTGGCGGCGGCGGCCCACAGCCGCAGGGTGTTAACGATCCCGTTCTGGTAGCCGGGAATCGGCACGTCATAAGGAACCGCCAGTACATCCGAGGTATCCAGCCAGCGCCAGCCCATTTCACCATCGGCTTTCAGATAGCCCTCGGTGCGCCCGCCAAACTTAATCCGCTGTGTGTACTCCAGGCGCTCCAGATCCCAGACCGTGCCACTGCGCAGCCAGTGATCGGGTTCCTCAACCTGATAACCGTTTTCGATGCGTTGGCGGAACATGCCGTAGGCGTAACGGATGCCATAGCCCACCACTGGCAGCCGCAAGGTAGCGCAACTGTCCATGAAACACGCGGCCAGACGGCCCAGACCGCCGTTGCCCAGACCGGCATCATTTTCACACTCGGTTAACTCTTCCAGCGATAGGCCCAGTTCGTGGAGGGCTTTATTCACCGGATCGGTGACGCCCAGGTTGAGCATGGCATTGCTCAGGGCGCGGCCCATGAGAAATTCCATGGACAAGTAATAAGCGCGGCGCACACCACCATCCGCCTCATAGGCATAGCGGGTGTTCTTCCAGCGCTCCCATAGCCGGTCGCGTAGAGTTAGCGACAGCGCTTCATACATGTAGTAGGCATATTTGATGTGCCGGTCACGGCCCAGGGTATGGCTAAGATAATGCCGAAAATCGCTGGCGATGCTTTTGGCATCCATCCCGAGGGGGGGAAGCTCGGTCAGCCAAGATACTGGGTTACTTTTTTCTAGCAATTTAATGGACATAGCAATTGGGTCCGTTGCGTTTCTTGAGGATCGGAGACACCCGGCAGGCCGGGCTGGCGAGTTTCGCTGATGCGGCGTTGATTCTCAACCTGCGCCTATGGCTTTAACCGGGTTGCTGGCGCTAGCCACAACCTCTAAAACCATAGTCTGGCTGTCTACAAATTCAAGGCAGCGGGCCGATTGCCGGGCATGGGTAATGCCAGGAGGCGTTAGGGAAAGTCGGTTAAGAGGGGGTAGGCAGAGCGGGAGACCATCAGCGGCGCTTAATCGAGGCAGTGCGCCGCCTGTTCGCGGGTGTAGAACAAACCCCAGCGAACAAAACCGGCGATTACGCTGGCTTTAACAGCGGCGACCCGGCCGCCGGGGCCGCGTGCCAGAATCAGATGATCGGGTAGGCCATCGAGCGCGTGGCAAGGGGCTGGCGTGCCGTCCGACCAACAAGAGATATACACCGCCCCGGTCTCCTCGTCCCGAAAGCCGGGCGCAAAGCCTAGCGTCTGATTGGTCTCGCTAGTGCCGTAAGTTCCTGCAAAAGCGTGGCTGGTCCGCTTGAGTGAATCCGGGGTAAGCATCTGTGCCATGATGATAACCTCTACGCCATGAAGCTGATCAGTCGAAGCTGAAAATCAGCTTGCAGAGCTGTATCAATAATGACAATCATAGTGTGTGATAAAGGATAAGCTGTTGTATTGTGTCATTGCTATCACAACTTATATTAAAAAGCAACTGATCGTGGCCCGGTAAAATTGGGCTTTCGGAGTCCTGTCAGCTTAAAAAGGATCGTCATGTCGGTTTCCCGTCATCTGTATATCGCCCTATCCGGCCACGGTTTTGGCCATCTGGCGCAGGTCGCCCCGGTGCTTAATGCGTTTCAACAGCGTTGGCCGGGCGTACGAGTGACGGTGCAAAGCGGCCTTTCCGAAACAGTGCTACGCCAGCGAATCACTGGTCGCTTCGAGTGTGTGGCGGGCGCCGCTGATTTCGGCATGATGATGGTGGATGCATTGCAAGCGAAAGGAGCGGAAAGTTTGGCGGCCTACCGCGCGTTTCATGCGGATTGGCTGGAGCGGCTCGCCTGGCAGGAAACCCAGTTGCGTACAGCAGCGCCCGATGGAATCCTGGCGGATATTCCTTATTTGACCTTGGCGGCGGCGACCCGCCTGGGGTTGCCATCACTGGCCCTGTGCTCATTGAACTGGGCGGATATTCTGGCGGGATATTGTCCGGACGCCCCAGATTTGGCGGAACTGCGTGGCACGATGCTGTCAGCCTACAACAGTGCCACGGCGTTCCTGTTGCCGACGCCGAGTATGCCAATGCCCGATTTACACAACACCGAAAACGTTGGGCCGATTGCGGCCTTAGGCCAGGATCGGCGCGATGCGATCCATCAGCGGCTTGGATTAGCCCATAGCGATGCCTTGGTGCTGATTGGTTTGGGTGGCGTCGAGATGCGCCCACCCCTGGAAACCTGGCCGACGCTGCCTGGGGTGCGCTGGTTGGTCCCACCTGGCTGGCAGGTCAGGCGTTCAGATATGCTGGATTGGGCACGACTCGATGATTGTTCAATGTTGGACTTGATTCGCTCTTGCGATGTCTTGCTGACCAAACCCGGCTACGGGGCTTTTACTGAGGCCGCTTGCAACGGGGCCAGGGTGCTCTATGTAGCGCGCGATGAGTGGCCGGAAGAGCCTTGGTTAAGCCGTTGGCTGACAGCACACGGCAACGCTATCAAGATTGACCGCCAGCGGTTGGCTGACGGTAACCTGATCGACCCCTTGCAAGCTTTACTGGCGCAGCCTGCCAAGCCGCCGGTCATTGCCACCGGCATCGCTGAGGTCGTGGGTTGGCTGGAGCGCTTGCTTGACTTAGGCTGAAGACGCCTCGAAAGCCTGGCGAATCGCCCGCAGGCTCGCCGCCGCTCCCGAAGCCAGTTTGTACTCGACAAAGTGGGTAACGTTGGTCTCGGTTGGGTTGATTTCCACCGTTGGCGTTCCTCGCTGGCTGGCCTGCACCACCGGCCCAGCGATGTAGGGAAACACGCTGGTTGTGCCGATGCTGAACACCAAATCGAAACCTTTATCCAACTCCGCGTATAGATGTTGGATCGCTGGCGAAGGCAGCATCTCGCCAAACAGCACCACTCGCGGCCTGATTGACGCACGACATTTCGGACAAGACGGCGGCATCTGTAGCGCGCTATAGTCGGCTACGGTGGCGGCATAGTCACAGTGTGTACAGTACAGGTCATGGATATCGCCATGAATTTCGATCAGATTGCGGCTACCGGCATCACGGTGAAATCCATCGATGTTCTGAGTCAGCACGCAGACTTCGAACTGGTTTTGCAACTCAGCAATGATCGCGTGGGCATCATTAAAACAGGCACCGCGACAGCAATGCTCGAGCTGGTGCAGATATTTCCAGGTGATTTCCGGCCGCATTTCCAGCATTGAACCGGATAAAGCAGTTTCGATGGAAAAGCTGTCTTCGGTGGCCTGATCGTTGTAAAAGCCGCCGATGCCGCGATACGTGGGCAAGCCGGAATCAGCGGAAATGCCAGCGCCAGTGATGAACAGCAACCGACGGGCGCGTCGCATTTCAGCAGCGATGCGGGTAACGATGGCTGGATCAGGATCGGTCATGCGCGGCCTCATCAACAAATAAAATGCGGTTAAAACAGGCGAGCGGTGGGGTCTGGGTTATGCGCCGCCTGCGCGTCACGGGCTGAGCAGTTTGTAGAGCGCTTCAAATTCGCGGGTCAATTTATGCCGGGGATCAAGATGAATCATCGGCAGCGCCTGGGCGTGCGATTCGCGAATTTTGATAGAAGCCGATAGAAAAGCATCCAAAATGGGCAATCCTTCGGAACGTAACTCCTCAACGAGTCGCACCGGTAGATTGGCGCGGGCCTGGTAGTGATTGACTACGATGCCCTCAATACGTAACCCACGGTTATGATCGGCCTGTATCTCCCGCACGCTATCCATCAGCGTATACAGCGCCCGCCGAGAGAAATCATCGCAGTCAAAGGGAATCAAGCAGGTGTCGGCGGCGATCAGCGCCGAGCGGGTGAAGAAATTCAACGCCGGTGGCGTATCAATGAAAACCTCGTCAAACTCTTTAAACGTATCCAGCGCCTCCCGCAGCTTATACATCTTGTAACGCGATTCCAGCTTGACTTGCAGATCCTCAAGGCGGGGATCGGAAGGCATCACGCTAAGATTGGCAAAGCGGGTCGTAACGACATAAGTATCCGGTTTTTCGGGGAATAATTTGTGGGCCAGGATGTCGTCGAAAAAATGCGCAAGGGTTTTCTTTTGTTGCTCCAGCACTTTTCCCAGTAAATAGCGCGAAGCGTTAGCCTGCGGGTCCAGGTCAATGACCAGGGTACGCCGACCCCGTGCGGCGGCGATAGCGGCCAGATTGCACGCGATGGTGGATTTGCCCACCCCCCCTTTTTGGTTGAAGACGACTCGGCGCATGGCTTTTCCCAGGGTTTTATAAGGGTTTCCCCAAGTGTAGCCAAGTCGCGGCAAGGCGTCGAGGTGGAGCAGGCAAAGCGTCTGATTTTTCCAGACTTAGCCGCGCATTAAGGTGCCGATCCCGGCGTCGGTGAACAATTCCACCAGCACAGCGTGTTCAATACGACCGTCGATGATGTGAGAGGCTTTCACCCCAGCGCGCACCGCATCCAGCGCGCAGGCGATCTTCGGCAACATGCCGCCGTGGATCGTGCCATCATCGATTAGCTCCTGGACCCGCCGGGCATCCAGGCCAGTTAAGAGATTACCTTGCTTATCCTTGACCCCCGTGGTGTCAGTCAGCAGGATCAATTTCTCGGCGCGTAAAACCTCAGCAATCTTACCCGCCACCAGATCAGCATTGATGTTGTAGGACTGACCATCTTCACCAACGCCAATCGGTGCGATCACCGGGATAAAGTGACCGGCGATTAGCGTCTCGATGATGGATTTATCGATACTCGCCACCTCGCCGACATGGCCGATGTCGATGATTTCCGGTGCTTTGAGATCAGGGCTTTGCCGGGTGATGGTCATTTTACGGGCACGAATCAAATCGCCATCCTTGCCGGTCAATCCCACCGCGCTACCACCGTGGCGATTGATATTATTAACGATTTCCTTATTGACCAGGCCGCCCAGCACCATTTCTACCACGTCCATGGTCTCGCTATCGGTGACGCGCATCCCATCGACGAAACGACTTTCCTTGCCGATTCGTTTGAGCAGGCTGCTGATTTGCGGGCCGCCGCCATGGACCACGACTGGATTGAAGCCGACCAATTTCATCAGTACGATGTCGCGGGCGAAGCTATTTTTCAGCTCTTCGTTTTCCATGGCGTTGCCGCCGTATTTGACCACGAGAGTCTTACCGGAAAAGCGGCGAATGTACGGTAGCGATTCGGTCAGAACATGTGCCACCTGGGTAGCGGCCTGGGCATCGAGAGCCATGGGTTATTAAGCCTCTGAGAGTGAAAGACGATCAGAAAGGGAGAATTAAATCAGCCTTTAAGGCCAGTAAGGAACGACGGAAGCGGTTTTGGATGTCGCAGAGGGCAGCCGCATCATCGCCCTCAAAGCGCAAGGTCAGGCTGGGTGTGGTATTCGAGGCGCGCACTAAACCCCAACCGTGTGGAAATTCGGCTCGCAGCCCATCCAGGGTGATCATCCGGGCATCCGGCCCAAAATCAATCTGCGCGCTCAACCTGGCCATGAAGGCGGTTGGTTCGCCTTCAGCCATGTCGATTCTCAGCTCTGGCGTATTCAAACTGGTGGCATAGGTCGCGAAGAACTCGGCGCTGGAACAACGCTGGTCGGCTAGCAACCGTAACAGGCGCGCCGCCGCATAAAAGGCGTCATCGAAGCCGAACCAGTCATCGGCATGAACGAAATGGCCCGCCATTTCACCACCGAGCAGGGCACCGGTTTCGCGCATTTTGGCTTTGATCAGCGAATGGCCGGTTTTACAGGGAATCGGTTGTCCGCCCAGTCGCTCGATCAGCCGAGTCAGGTGCCATGAGCATTTGACATCGTAGACTACGCCTGCGCCAGGATGGTGAGCCAGCACCTCTTCGGCGAGCGGCATCAACACCCGATCCGGCCAGATAATTTCCCCGGTATCGGTGACCACGCCCAGCCGGTCGGCGTCGCCGTCAAACGCCAGGCCAATATCGGCCTGATGTTGAACAACGGCCATTTGTAAGTCAGCCAAATTCTCTGGCGCGCTGGGATCAGGATGGTGATGCGGAAAGCGCCCGTCCACCTCACAGTAAAGTTCAACCACCTCACAACCCAGAGCTTGAAACAAGGTCGGCGCGGTTTCTGCGGCAATTGCGTTGCCGCAGTCGATGACAACCTTATACGGTCTGGAAAGGGGTAGGGCGGCGGCGAGCCGATGGGTGTAGTCGCTGCGGATATCCCCCGTTCGTTCGCGACCTTGGCCATAGCGCAGATCGCCGGTTTCAATGCGGCGGCGTAAGTCGCGAATCACCGCGCCGTGAAGAGCGATTTTATCGATAACGATTTTTAAACCATTGTATTGCGGTGGGTTATGGCTGCCAGTGACCATCACTCCAGCCTGACTGGCGCCTAAGGTATGCGTGGCGTAATACAGCAAAGGCGTTGGGATAGTGCCCAAATCCAGTACATTCAGGCCCGCCGCCTGAATCCCGGTTTTAAGCGCTTTACATAACGCCGGGCTGGATAATCGCCCATCACGCGCGACGATCACCGTGTCTTCACCCCGCTCACCGGCGAGGCTGCCCACTGCCTGACCGATGGCGCACACCACCTCTGGCGTCAGGTCGCGCTCGACCACCCCACGAATATCGTATTCCCGAAAGATGGATTTTTGCATAGGGATCGACGAAGTGGCGCTGGGCTTCAAATGGGCGAAGGCATCGAACTAACCCGCTCAATGCCGTCCGGAATGGCCAAAGCCACCGGTGCCGCGCGCGCTGGGTGTGAAATCAGGCACCACGCTGAAGTTCGCCCGCACGATAGGCACGATCACCAGTTGGGCAATGCGTTCACCGACAGCGATCGTGAACGCTGTTTGACCCCGGTTCCAACAGGAAATCAGCAGCTCGCCCTGATAATCGCTATCGATCAAGCCGACCAGATTGCCCAGGACAATGCCATGTTTGTGGCCCAGGCCGGAACGCGGCAGCACCACAGCCGCCAGGCCGGGATCACGGATATGAATAGCCATGCCGGTGGGGATCAACTGCGTCTCGCCCGCTTGCAGGGTTAGCGCGTGTGGTAAACAAGCCCGCAGATCGAGGCCAGCCGATCCGGCGGTCGCGTAATCGGGTAGAGGAATTTCCTGGCCTAACCGGGAATCAAGAATTTTCAGTTCAATGGGTTGCAAGGGTGCCCCGTCAGCGGTATCGGTTATTGGGAAGGGCGAATCTTAACGCTCTCCCTTGCAGGATCGATACCGTTGTGCAATCAGCGCGATCAATTGTTGCCCCAGCAATGTTTTATCCGCCAAAGGCAGCACTTGCTCACCCCCTTCCCACAGCACATGCAGGGTGTTCTGCGCGCTTTCAAAGCCGCTACCCGCTATGCCAACCTGGTTGGCCGCGATCATATCCAGGTTTTTACGGCGGCGTTTGTCTTGGGCGTAATGCAAGACATCCTGGGTCTCGGCGGCGAAACCAACTGTAAAGGGTCGATGCGAGCGCAAAGCGGCGACCTCAGCCAGAATATCGGGGTTGCGGATCAGTTCCAGCCGGAGCGTGTCATCGGTTTTCTTGATTTTCTGATCAGCCGGTTGGGCGGCGCGATAGTCGGCCACCGCCGCCGTGGCAATGAAGATATCGGCACCCTTGGCGCGACTCATGACCATTTTGTGCATATCCAGTGCGCTTTCCACGTCAATCCGGTCGACGCCACGGGGCGTTTCTAGTCCGACTGGACCGCTAATTAACGTCACTCGCGCCCCCGCTGCTGCTGCTGCTGCTGCCACTGCAAAACCCATTTGGCCGGTGCTGCGGTTGCTGATGAACCGCACCGGATCAAGCGCTTCGCGGGTTGGTCCAGCGGTTAGCAGAACGGTCAGGCCACGCAAGTCACCGACACTCAGGGTCGCCAGGCCAGGGGCGGTTGTTTCCATCTCACTGGCGGGTGCCTGCGTGCGCCGGGCGATTTGCTCGATGACGAGGCTGCATAATTCAACAGGTTCTAACATGCGTCCGGCACCGATTTCACCACACGCCTGCTCGCCGACACCGGGTCCCCACAATTTGACGCCCCGTCGCTCCAACAGCCGACAATTGTCTTGAGTGGCGGAATTTTGCCACATGAAACGATTCATGGCCGGTGCGGCGGCGATGGGCTGATCGGTGGCCAGGCACAAGGTGCTAAGAAGATCATCCGCCAGGCCGTGGGCCAGCCGCGCGAGAAAATCGGCGGTAGCCGGAGCAATGAGAATTAAGTCAGGCCAACGCGCCAGTTCAATATGGCCCATACCGGCCTCTGCGCTGGCATCAAGCAATTCGGTGCGAACCGCGCGGCCAGATACCGCCTGAAGGGTCAACGGCCCAACAAATGCCGTAGCTGCGGCAGTCATCGCCACTTGAACCTCAGCGCCAGCTTCCCGCAAGCGTCGCACCAGGTCGGCGCTTTTATAAGCAGCGATGCCACCGGTTACACCCAGGAGAATGCGTTTTTTAGCAAGAGGTTGCAGCATGAGAATCTCCGCGCGGGAACTCGATAGAGCACAAGCTTAACGTAGCTTAGCTCCGTGCAACAATCGACACCGACGCTCGCAATGGGTGGGGTCTTGCGACAGACTTTCTAAAATCTGTGGAATATTTTCGACCAATGGCCGGATTAATGGCTGGTTAGGCAAGAAATTTGCTGGTTTTTAGGCGATTCATCGGAGAGAACTGGGGCAATGTCCATCACCACCTGGCCTGACGACGAGCGCCCGCGCGAAAAATTGCTACAGCGCGGAGCCGCCGCTTTGTCGGATGCCGAATTGCTGGCGATCTTTCTGCGAATCGGCGCGCCTGGCATCAGCGCCGTTGATCTGGCGCGCGATCTCCTGAAACAACATGGCGGATTACGGACGTTGCTTGGCCTGGATCAGGCAGAATTCTGCGCCACGCGCGGTTTAGGACCGGCCAAGTACGTGCAGTTACAGGCGGTTTTGGAACTGGCGCGGCGTTATCTGGAGGAAACTTTGCAGCGGGGCGATGCGATTCAAAGCGTGGCTGATACTCACCGCTATTTGATGGCGAAAATGCGCCATCACCCGCATGAAGTGTTCGCTGCCCTGTTTTTAGATAACAAGCATCGGGTTATTCAGTACGAAGAGCTTTTTTTTGGCACCATCGACAGTTCTTCCGTGCATCCGCGCCAAGTGGTGAAGCGGGCCTTATATCATAACGCCGCCGCAATCATTGTCGCTCATAATCATCCCTCTGGCGTTGCCGAACCCAGTCGCGCTGATGAGTTGATTACGTTGCGTTTGAAAGAGGCACTGGCGCTGCTGGATGTCCGCTTGCTAGATCATGTGGTTGTCGGCGACGGTGAGGTCGTGTCGCTGGCGGAGCGAGGCGTCATCTAGCTTCCTGTTTTAGTGTGTTTTTTAATCGGCAATGGATAGGCCGGATTGGTAGTTTTTTAACCGACCGACCTGCTCTGTGTAGCCGTTACTGAGGGGGTCGGTCTCAAAAATTCAAGAGAGTCTAAAAATGAAAGAGCCTGTTTCAACGCGGATACAAGAATCCGCTTCTTCAATGAAAAAAGATTTCATCGAATGGTCCGATGCATTAAGCGTCGGTGTAGAAGAAGTCGATCAGCAGCATAAGGGACTGGCGCAAATGGTCAACGAACTCAATCGCGCTATTCATGGCGGCTGGGGAAAAGAAGCGCGCGATGAAATCATCGTTAAACTGGTCGAATACACCAGGGTTCATTTTGCGACTGAAGAAAGCTTAATGAGCATCTCCAGTTATCCGCATCTGAAAGAGCACAAAAAACAACACGAAAACCTCATTGATATCGTCAAGACGTATATCAAGAAATATAACGAGAATCCGGAAGCTTCAAACTACGAATTCTTGTTTTTCCTGAAAAAATGGCTGACCGAGCACATTATGAAGGATGATAAACTGATGGGCGAGTATCTCGTCAAAACCGGTTCAGTCAAGACAAAGAACGCATCCTCTTTCTGGGGTGGACTGAAAAAACTATTCGGTTTCTAGAAGAAAATTTTTTCCAGCATTAAAGGCCACGCGCTTCCCGAATCCGCTCATAGGCGGCAGTAATTTCACGGGTTTTTTCCGTGGCCTGTTTAATATCGGCGGCTGAGGCCGTTTCAGCAGGCAGTTTGTCGGGATGGTATTGGCTAAGTAAGCGGCGATAAGCGAGCTTGATTTCATCCGGCTTGGCGTCGCGAGTGAGACCCAGCACCCGGTACGCCTGCTCAAGCGATTGAATCGGTGTCGATGGGCGCGGACCGTGGCTGCGTCGGTTATGCGACTGGTTGTCCGATCTTTTGCTGTCTTGCTGGCCTTGCTGTTTCGACCATTGCTGTTGGGCGCGAAAGAATTGATGCAGTGTTTCAAATTGCAGGCGCGATAAACCGATACGGGTCGCGATGTCCAGCAAGCGAGCGTGGGTTCTTGGGTGCAGGCTGCCGTCGGCGTAGGCTACATTGAATTGCATTTGCAACAACTCATGCAGGGCATTAGCGTGATGGGCACCCGCCCGCCGTAGGGTTTCCAGGGAAGCATTCAATGGAAAGCTCGGCTGTTTGCCAGTCGTGAAGGCTTCCATAGCGACGCGGCGCTGATCGGAATTGAGCCGCAGATGCTCCATCGTCGCCCGCGCCGCTGCGATTTCGAGTTCCGAGACTCGGCCGTCCGCTTTGGCGATGTGACCCATGATTTGGAAGGTAGTACGAAAAAAAACCTCCTGGGTGCTGGCTTCATCGGTGTCCGGATTTAAGCCGATGCTTGCTTTCCATGTGCCTTGATCGAGATTGTGGCCGACCGCCACACCCAGCAGAGCGCCCAGAGGGCCTCCAACCATAAAACCGAACGTGCCGCCGAATAGTTTACCAAACACGGGTACTGTTAAACCTCTTAAGAATGATCCCTGATCACAGTTACTTTGACTAATCGCGCTTGCCCGCTGAGTAAGCCAGTCGCTCAATTGCGCAAATAGATTTCATCATCATACGTTTTCAGCCAATCAGGTTGCAGGGCGATCAAAACAGTGGTGAGCATCCCATTGAGCATCCCCTCTGGAAACAGATAAAGCGGCAGAAAGGGTAGATACTCGCTGCTGATGCGCGCAAAGGCATAAGTTTCTGTAAAGACAAGCAACACCACCAGTGCCACAACCGCAGCGCCAGCCGCCAACATACCGTTTAAAAAAGCGCATAAGAAAATATAAATAAACAAATGGCGCGGTAGGTAGCGATAGACCAGCCGATAAATGCCATAGCTGGTCGCCACCGGCAGCACGCCCAGCACCAGTGCGTTGGCAGCGAACGCCACCCAGTCACCGCTTAGTGAAGCGACAGCCACAGCGATCAAACTCACGCCAATAGTCGCCAGCGACCAACCAAACATCAGGGTATAAACGGTGACGCCCAGAAAGTGAAACCCTAAAGCGGGTCGGATCCCAGCTTCAAAAATCCACATGAAAAATAGCGCCACCGAGGCACCAAGAAACACATGCTGGCGTCTGCGTTCAGCCAGGAAAAGCCGCCAGGGTGCCTGCCGAACGGCTTGCAGCAGTACCGGCAACCAAACGAAGTAGGCGCAGAGCAACAAATCAGTCGGAAGTAACGCGTCAGTCAGATTCATAGCGCCAGCGGTACGGTCGTGATGAAAGGAGTCGTAGGTGAATCGTGCCCACTCAGGCGAGCCGCCTTGCGGGAACGTTCTCCCCAATGAGATGGGCGGTTACAATGCAACCCATCGGTTTTTTCCCGTGCTAGGAGCTGCTTTATGTCCACGTCCGCCCCCGCTTCGCCTTGCGAGATCAAAAGCTTACCCCTGGTCTATCGCGGTAAGGTGCGCGATCTATACGCCGTCGACGACCGGCACTTGCTGATGGTGGCCAGCGACCGCCTCTCTGCCTTTGACGTTATTTTACCCACGACAATTCCCGGCAAGGGCCCAATATTGACGGCGGTGAGTCATTTTTGGTTCAGTCGCACCCGCCACATTCTACCCGATCACTTGCAGCGGGCTGAAAAGACCCTGGAGGAGGCATTGCCCGATCCTGGCGAGCGGGTCGCCGTCGCTGATCGCGCGGTCGTAGCACGCCGTTTGCAAGCCCTGCCGGTCGAAGCCATCGTCCGTGGTTACCTGATCGGTTCGGGCTGGAAGGATTACCAGCGCACCGGTGCGGTTTGTGGAATTCGCTTGCCGAGTGGCTTGCAGTTAGCGGATCAGTTGCCAGAGGCGATTTTTACCCCATCGACCAAAGCGGCGCTTGGTGCCCACGACGAAAATGTCAGCTTCTCCGTCATTGCGGCGGCCATTGGCGAGGAGTTGGCCCAGCAAGTGCAAGAAGTTAGCTTGCGAATTTATCGGGAGGCGGCTGATTACGCCCTCGCCAGAGGCATCATCATCGCCGATACCAAATTTGAATTTGGCCTGGATGAGCACGGTAAGCTGGTTTTGATGGATGAAGTCCTGACCCCGGATTCATCGCGTTTCTGGCCAGCGGATCAATACCAACCCGGCGTCAATCCGCCCAGCTTTGATAAGCAATTTGTCCGGGATTATCTGGAAACCCTGGATTGGAATAAGCAACCGCCAGGGCCGGAATTGCCGCCGGAGATCGTCGCGCGCACGACCGCTAAATACCGCGAGGCGCTGGAGCGGTTGACGATGGCTTAAACCGTTTAGGGGCGTGAGTTTTTAGTAGGAGAACCGCATGGCAAATTTGACGGTGACTGTGCAAGAGGCAATGGAATCCGAACGTGAGGACCAATGGCGCGCCGCTGGGGTGCCGGAAGCCGATATCGCGTTTTCCCGCTTATCAGGGATGGACGGTCGCGATGTGCGAACCTTTCGCGAGTTCGGGTTACGGCACAGTTTATTGATTGTCGTGCGCTGTCCTAAAGCGGCGTCTCGTGCCTGGCATGGGGTACTGCCGCCCAAACCTTGGGCTGTAAAGCAAAAAACCGGATCCTGGGGAGTGGCGGTCGACGGCAAGGGCCGACTGTGGGTGTCGGATTATGATCTAATGAGTGTTTGGCGCAAAAGCGGCCAAGGATTTGAGAAGCTTTTTATGTCGGCTGCGGGTGGCGCCGCATCCGGCCCCTGGAACCCGCAAGCCCAGCATTTGGCGCTGGAGTTGAATCGGCAACTGGTTTCACGAATTCAGCACGGTTGCCAGGATGATTTCGTATCGCCGCACAATCCGGGGGTAAAGCCAAGCGATCACTTCGCTGCGTTTTGGCTAGGGCAGGCAGTCCATTTGGCTAGTCCCGCGTTATGCGCTCAATATTATGGGCGGGCCGGATTGACCTGGCCTTATACGGCGGATGGCCGTTTCATCGGAAAGGCTTAGCGGGCAGCAAGCCAAGCGCCGTTGGCCAGTGAACGGCGAACGGCGCAGGTTGGGAAAAGGGCGCAACGCAACATGGAGAGAAGTAGGAATTTGCTTCACACCATTAAGGCGACCCTAGCGGCGACGACCCCCGGAACGCTCTTTCGGCCGTTCCTCATTCACCTTCAGCCGCTGACCGCGGAGTTCCCAACCATTGAGCGCGCCGATGGCCGCCCGCGCTTCGTGTCCTTCCATTTCCACAAACCCAAAGCCACGGCAAGCACCGCTAAAGACATCCCGCACCAGTCGTAGCGAGCGGACGCGGCCGTGGGTCGAAAAGAGTTCAGTGATCTCCTGTTCGGTCGCGTCCGGGGGTAGGTTGCCGACGAAAATCATCTTCATAGGGGTCCTCCTGATTTGGCCAATTAGGCCGCTGGTTGGTGGTCCCGCGACCGGTTCCGGCCGGGCGGAGTTGCCGACGTTCGGGGTGAGCGGGGGGCTTGATCGCCAGCCCGATGATGCGTCGCGCGTGATCTGCTTCCTGGGTGCGAATTTGAGCCAGAGCGCGGCGGATTAGCGGGCCTGGTGGCCATCGGGCGTGCGGCTCGGCTTGGCGCGAAACCCTCTACGACAGCGGAGGGCAACGTGCGGCCCAGCAGACGTTGAATACTGTGCAGGCGCGGTGCTTCTTCTTCAGAAACTAGCGATAACGCAACGCCATCCCGGCCCGCGCGACCAGTGCGACCGATGCGGTGGACGTAATCCTCTGCAACATGCGGCAGCTCGTAATTCACGACTAACGGGAGTTGAGCGATGTCTAGCCCGCGCGCGGCGATGTCGGTGGCGACCAGGACTCGAATTTGTCCCTGCTTGAAATCAGCCAAAGCGCGCGTGCGCGCCGCCTGGCTCTTGTTGCCGTGTAAGGCGGCAGCGCGCAGACCTGCCCGTTCGAGCTGGCGCATGAGGCGGTCAGCGCCATGTTTGGTGCGGGTGAATACCAAAGTCTGTTCGGCATCCCCGGTTCTTAGCAAATGCGTCAATAGCTCAGCTTTGCGGGTCTGGTCTACTGGATGGACGGCTTGGCGCACGAGGGCAGCGGGCGCATTGGGTGGGGCGACATCGACTGTGGCTGGATTGTGCAATAGCTCGGCAGCAAGATGGCGAATCGTTTCTGGCAAGGTGGCGGAAAACAATAAGTTTTGCCGTTGCCGAGGGAGCAGGGCCAGGATGCGGCGAATGGCTGGAATAAAGCCCATATCCAGCATCCGGTCGGCTTCGTCCAGCACCAGAATTTCGATTTTCGAGAGATCAACGGTGCGCTGACTGACGTGATCGAGCAGCCGTCCCGGCGTCGCGATTAACAGATCGACTCCCCGGCGCAGGGCATCGCACTGAGGCTTTAAGCTGACGCCGCCAACGACTACGGCGCTGCGCAGCGCGGTATGGCGACCATAGACGCGCGCGCTATCACCCACTTGAGCGGCCAGCTCGCGCGTAGGGACCAGCACCAGGGCGCGCACCGGTTGCAGACGCGACCAGGAATCGCGCGCCGCCAATGGGCGTTGTTCCAGGCGCTGTAACAGCGGCAGGGTGAACGCGGCGGTTTTGCCGGTGCCGGTCTGGGCGGAAGCGAGCAGATCGCGTCCCTCCAGGATTAAGGGGATGGTCTTGGTTTGGATCGGCGTAGGCGCGGCATAGCCTTGGCTGGCGACGGCGCGCGCCAAGTTTTCTGCTAGGCCGAGGGACGTGAAAGGCATGTCATATTCCCGAATCCGCCTGCTCGCGCGCAAACGCGGAACCGGTCCAGGCAGACTAAAAGGTTATTCAATTAATAGGAGATCGGGCATTCCAGTAACGGCTAAGCCACGACGAGTTTGCAGGAGAAACAGGGATCGTATGACCCACTTGCGACGATTCTCGGTAGGAATCGATCAGGAAACTCAGGGTGCGGACCGGACCGCACGGCGACAAACTTGGCGGCACTGTAGCATGGCCGACGAAATTTACCTAACCTGCGCCGCCAGGGCGGCTAAAACAGCCGCAATCAAACCCAATGCCGCCTGATATAGCGATTGACCACCCGACTGAAAATCTGCGACTAGGGCGAACCTGGGTTAAAAACCCCATACTCGCCGTTAAAGGTCATCGCCAGTTCACCTTCAGCCCGCACCGCCACCTCAACCGCCCAGCGAGCTTTGCCGCGCTGGCGATAACGCTCGATAAAACGCTCAACCACGATGGCCTCCGGTCGTAAACATTCGGTGACGATCTCCCCGCGCACCGGCCGCAAAAATTTCAAGGCGCTCTCGGTGATAAAAATTTCAGCGGTTTCGCCATAGTCGCGCAAGGTGGTGAAGGTCAGCGCCCAGCCAGTGAGCGCGGCAATAGCCGCCATTGAGCCGCCGAAGGCGATCCCCTTATCGTTGATATTCGGCGCTAAAGGCGCTCTCATACCCACCCCGGTCGCATCACAGCGCGCTAGCTGCGCTTCCATAGCCCGGAATAGCGGAAGGTGGCGGTTGAGATAGTCGTTGATTTCCTGTTGGTAAGGCATATTAGATTTCCCAGGTAAACTCATCGATTCATTTTGCAAGCGCACATTGTCCCGCTTTTCGGGCGGGATGTGTTTTTTAATCAATCAATCGCCTTAACCAGCCGTTATGAGGATGCTGCATCATGCTTGAAAAACCCGCTATCACCCAAGCGCCCCTGACGGAGGTCATCGCCCGCCGCTGGAGTCCGCGTGCGATCGATCCCAATCGCCCCGTCAGCCGGGAGCAACTCCTGGCGCTCTTGGAGGCCGCGCGCTGGGCACCTTCCTGCTTTGGGGATCAACCCTGGCGTTATCTGCTCTGGGATCGCTTCACCGATCCAGGTGATTGGCAGCAAGCCTTTGAATGTCTAGCCGAAGGTAATCGCATCTGGGTTAAGCACGCACCGATTTTGTTGCTATCGGTTGCTACGCCGAATTTTGGCCACAACGGCAAGCCGAATCGTTGGGCGCAGCATGATACCGGGGCTGCCAGCGAGAACCTGGTTTTGCAGGCAGTCGCATTGGATTTAGTCGCCCATCAGATGGGCGGTTTCGATGCCGAACAAGCGAAGGCCCGCTTTGGCATTCCCGCTGATCATCACTGTATGGCGATGATCGCGGTCGGTCATCCGGGCGCAGTCGATAGCCTGCCAGCCGACCTGCGCGAAAAAGAACTGGCACCGCGTGAGCGCAAACCTCTAGATGAAATCATATTTTCAGGAAATTGGCGCAACGGGTTTAAAGCCTAGCAACTGTTTCGGCGGTCGGGTGTCGTACCCATCGTTTGCGCCCATCTCTATTAAAGTGGCCCGTCTGTGTGCGGGAGATTATGGATAACTCATGCCGATAACTGTTGCCGAACGGCGCCCGACCCAGAGCGCCAACCGTTACTTGTTTCGATCCCTGATTTTTTTAACCGCCCTGGCCGCACTCGGCGTGTTTTTCCAGAAACCGCTGACCGCCGCTTTTCTCACCAATCCTTATCTGAACGGAACGATTCTGGCGGTGTTCCTGTTTGGCGTGCTCTACACCCTCAAGGCACTGGGTGGCGCGTTGCTGGATGGTCGTGCTGCTGATCGGGTAGCCGCTATCGCGCTCAAAGCCCGCCGCCGCGAGCTATTGCCGCGCCAGGCTGACGAGGCTTTGCTGGGCGAGGGGTGGCGGCGCAATGTCGGCGACTTTTTGCAAAAGGTCCATCGGGTGGTCGAGCATGGCGATGTCGGTGCCAGTTTGCCTTATTTGCTGGATTCGCTGGCCAGCCGTGGCGATGATCAGCGGGCGTTGGTGCGCTATCTGGTTGGCGCGCTGGTTTTGTTGGGTTTGATCGGCACCTTTTATGGGCTGTTGTTGACTATTGCCGGGGTGCGCGACGTGATCAGCGGCTTATCAGTTGATAAAGCTGCAGACACCATGGCCCTGATTGCCAGTTTCAAAGATCGGCTGGCAGCCCCGCTGGGCGGAATGGGCACCTCGTTTTCAGCTTCGCTGTTTGGCTTGCTGGGGGCGCTGGCCTTGGGTTTCCTGGAACTGCAACTATTTCATGCCCAGAATGACCACCAGGCCCAACTGGAAGCGGTGGTCGTCAGCGATCTGATCCCGTTGTGGCAGCCAGTGGTGACCGTGACTGCCCAGACCGAAACGATTTCGCCGCGTCATCTGGCTGCGTTGCTGCAAGCAACCACTGACCGCCTGGAGCGAGTGGCGGCGACGACCGAATATATGGCCAATCGCGGAGAAGGAGTGACGCGCGTTGCCGAGCAAGTTGCTAACCTCAGCGAACGCATCGAATCGCTGCGGACGACGTTACAAAATATCGAAAATGATCGCACCGCCGATCTACGCAACGAATTGCGGACGATAGCCCGCCTTCTGGCGCGCGAGCCAGGCCCTGCGGCTGATGGGGAGCATCATGCCCCGCCGCCGTGATGCGCCAAGCGAATTCAATATCTGGCCGGCCTTTACCGATGCGCTCGGTGGCCTGGTGATGGTTTTGGTGTTCCTGATTACGGTGTTCGTCATTACCGAGGTGTTGATCGGTCGGGAAATGATGGGCAAGGACAGCGCTATCGGTCAGTTGCAACGGATCGTCGATCATCTGCAAGGCTTGGCGGGTGATGCCGAGCAGGAAGCGGCGCGGTTGCGGGGACGGGTGCAAGGGTTGGAATCGAGCGCCAGCGAGCGGGATCAGTTAATGGCGCAATTGCGCGATGAACTGGCGGCGGCGCGGGCGGCGCAGGCCACTTTGAACGCCGATAAGACCAAGGCGGAGGAAACCGTCACCAGCGTTCAGGAGCAAGCTGCGTTGCTGAGCGCGCGCGCCGACCGCCTGGCTCTGGAATTGGCGCGGCTTAACCAGGCGCTGGCCGCCAACCAACAGGATTTGGCGCAAAAGGACGCGGTGATCGTGGCGCAAAAGGACAAGATCGACGCCCTGGATAGCGCGCTTAAAAAGAAATTGCAGGAGCGAGTGCAGGAGTTGGAAAAGTATGCAAGCGAGTTTTTTGGCCGCTTGCGTGAGGTCTTCGCTGGTAATCCAGACATCAAGGTGGTGGGTGATCGCTTCGTCTTCCAGTCAGAGGTGTTGTTTCCGCCCGGTGATGCCGCGCTGTCGGCGACGGGTAGTGGTGATTTGGATAAGTTCGCGATGGTTTATCAGCAACTGGCCGCGCGGTTGCCGCCGGATTTACCGGTAATCATTGAAGTGCAAGGCCACACCGACCGCACACCGATCCGCAACAGCCGGTTTCCTTCAAATTGGGAACTGTCTACCGCACGCGCCCAACAAGTGGTGAATTACCTCATCGCGCAAGGGGTCGCGCCGCAGCGCCTAGCGGCGGTGGGGATGGCGGAATATCACCCCATCGACACCACAGACACCCCGGAAGCCTATCGGCGCAACCGGCGGATCGAACTGAAGATCACCAGCCGCTAGGGCTAGGATCGGTTGTGCTAAACTGCCGAAACTTCCCCCTTTTACCTCTCCGAGAGTAGCTGCCATGGAATTCAAAACGACCGACCTGTGCGATGAATTTTCCGACCGCTTGCAAATTGCCGAGCCGCTGTTTGCCGATTATGGCGGCGAAACCGTGTTTGGCGGGGCCATCGTGACCTTGAAAGTGTTCGAGGATAATTCGCTGGTGCGAACCGCGCTGGAGCAGCCCGGTCAGGGGCGGGTGCTGGTGGTGGATGGCGGCGGTTCGCTGCGATGCGCCCTGCTGGGTGATCAACTGGCGGAACTGGCTGAGGAAAACGACTGGGCTGGCGTGGTGGTCAATGGCTGTATCCGCGATTCTGCCGCTATTGCTGAACTGGGGATCGGTGTTAAGGCGTTGGGCGTGCATCCGCTGAAAAGCGTCAAGCGTGGCATTGGCGAACGCGATGTGCCGGTGCGCTTTGCCGGAGTCAATTTTATCCCTGGGCATTATCTTTACGGCGACGAGGATGGCCTGATCGTCTCGGAAAAGCCGCTGCTCTAAGGTCGAGCTGGAAACCTGTCGTCGATGTCCGTTATTCAATCTCTGACTCGTGAACTGGCCGTTCAGCAACGCCAGATTGAAGCCGCCGTTGCCTTGCTGGATGAAGGAGCCACCGTGCCGTTTATCGCGCGCTATCGCAAGGAGGCGACCGGCGGCCTGGACGATACCCAGCTTCGCCTGCTGGAGGAGCGGCTGATTTATCTACGCGAACTGGATGAGCGACGGGGCGTCATTCTCACCAGCATCCGTGAGCAAGGCCAGTTAACCGCCGAACTGGAGGCGTCCTTGCTGGCTGCCGATACTAAAACCCGGCTTGAAGACCTGTATCTGCCCTATAAGCCCAGGCGGCGCACCAAGGCGCAAATCGCCCGCGAAGCGGGTTTGGCACCGCTGGCGCACGGCTTGCTGGCCGATCCGACCCAGGTCCCAGAGCGACTGGCTGACGGATTTATCGATGCAGAGCATGGCATCGCCGACGCCAGAGCGGCGCTAGAGGGTGCGCGGCAAATCCTGATGGAAGAATTTGCCGAAAACGCTGAGTTGCTGGCCCAGTTGCGCGAATTGCTGTGGGACAAGGCTACGCTGTGCGCGAAGCTGATCGAAGGTAAAGCGGAAGAGGGAGCGAAATTCCGCGATTATTTCGATTATCGGGAAGCGGTACAGAAGATCCCCTCACATCGTGCCCTGGCTTTGTTTCGCGGGCGCAATGAGGGCATCTTGCAGCTTGATCTGGAAGTGGGCGACCCGGCCGCGCCTGACGCTGACCTCGGCGAGCGCTCGGTCGTCGCCCATTACCAACTGCGCGATGCAGGCCGAGCGGCGGATGGCTGGTTGCGGGAAACTGCCCGCTGGATCTGGAAAGTCAAGCTGCTGCCCCATCTTGATACGGAGCTAAAGCAACGCCTACGCGAGCTGGCCGAGGCGGAAGCGATTCGGGTTTTCGCCGGTAATTTGCGCGATTTGCTGCTGGCCGCTCCGGCTGGCGCGCGACCGACGTTGGGTCTGGACCCCGGTTTGCGCACCGGCGTCAAGGTGGCAGTCGTCGACAGCACCGGTAAGCTGATCGCCACGGCAACGATTTACCCACACGCCCCGCGCAACCAGTGGGATGAAAGTCTGCACACCCTCGGTGAATTGTGCCGCCTGCATCGCGTGGAACTGCTCAGTATCGGCAATGGCACCGCATCGCGCGAAACCGACCGCCTGGCAAGCGAGCTGATCAAGCGTTATCCGGAATTGCGTCTGCAAAAGCTCGTGGTGTCGGAAGCGGGCGCTTCGGTTTACTCAGCCTCCGAGTTGGCGGCGCGGGAATTTCCGGAGGTCGATGTCTCATTGCGCGGCGCGGTCTCCATCGCTAGGCGGTTGCAAGACCCGTTGGCGGAGTTGGTCAAGATCGAACCCAAGGCGATCGGCGTTGGCCAATACCAGCACGATGTCGGCCAAACCCGGCTGGCGCGGGCGCTGGATGCGGTTGTCGAGGATTGCGTTAATGCGGTTGGGGTTGATGTGAATACTGCTTCCGCGCCGCTACTGGCGCGCGTGGCCGGCCTAAACGCCACCCTGGCTCGCAATATCGTCGAATTTCGCGATGCCAACGGTGCGTTTCGGCGACGCGAGCAATTGCGGAAAGTCCCGCGCCTGGGTGATAAGACGTTCGAACAGGCCGCCGGTTTTTTGCGCATCATCGGCGGCGATAGTCCGCTGGATCGCTCTGCCGTTCATCCGGAGGCTTATCCGGTGGTCGAACGCATCATCGCCGCCAGCGGTCGCGGTTTGCGCGAGATTCTGGGCAATGCGGCGTTTTTGAAAACCCTGGAGCCGACGCGCTTTACCGATTCGCGTTTCGGCTTGCCAACCGTACGCGACATCCTGCTGGAACTGGAGAAACCAGGCCGCGATCCCCGACCCGCCTTCGAAACGGCCGCTTTCAAGGAAGGGGTGGAGACGTTGGCTGATTTGCAGGTTGGAATGGTGCTAGAAGGCGTGGTGACCAACGTTGCCAATTTCGGTGCCTTCATCGATATCGGCGTGCATCAAGACGGGTTGGCGCATGTCTCGGCGCTGGCGGATCGCTTCGTTAAAGATCCGCGCGATGTGGTTAAAGTCGGGCAGGTGGTCAAGGTCAAGGTGCTGGAAGTGGATCTGCCACGCAAACGCATCGCACTGACCCTGCGCCTGGCTGAGTCAGCTAACGATGGTTTACCGGCCCGGCCCGCGACGTCACAGCCTGCGAGCGCGCGGCAAGGCGGCAAAGCCACCCCCGAACGGTCGGCACGGCGAAACCCGTTGCCAAAAACGGCAGCCCCTTCGGCGACACCCAGCGCGCTGGCCGACGCTTTCGCCAGGGCGCGCCGCGAGAAATAACGGTTAACGAAAGCCTGAGAGTGTTCAGACCAGGGCCAGTCAGGTCTGGTCTGGATCTTCTAAAGGGTCGTCCTCATGCTCATCGAACTCATCGTTCTCATCGTCATCTTCAAAACCCAGATCGTCGTCTTCCACCTCATCATAAGGGCCAGACCAATCTTCGGGCGCTTCGATGGCTTCGAGGGGTAATTCATACCAGGCATCGAGATCCAGTTCTTCCAGTTCTCCTTCGAAATACTGGATCTCAATCGTCTGGGCATCCTCGTCGATGGCAACTACCTCGAAATCATCTCCGGTTTCTTCGTTGCGATACCAGTTGCCGATGATGGGATCAACGTCGCTCATGACGGTCTCCTGAATGATGGAAGCGGCGGTCAAGTACGAAAAGTCGTTTCTGGATGGTTTTTATTGTGAGCAATGAGCCTCACAGAATTCAACCTTAAAATCAGGGAAATTGGCGATGAGCGGGTTGGTAGCGCCAGTGAGTTGGCGTGTTGTGGGTGCTGACAAACGGTGAAAGAGCGGGGGGAATGCTTTTAGGTCAGCGCGGAGAATAAAAAACCCGACCTTTCGTGAGAAAGGCCGGGCTAAGCAAGGCTCAGCAATTTTTAGGAATAAAAGAGTCTTACTTGACCGCGCGATTGTCTACCAGATCGGTAACCACGTTCGGATCGGCCAAAGTCGAGGTATCGCCAAGCTGATCGACCTCGTTAGCGGCGATCTTGCGCAGGATGCGCCGCATGATCTTGCCAGAGCGGGTCTTCGGTAAACCCGGTGCCCATTGCAGTACGTCTGGGGAGGCAATTGGGCCGATTTCCTTGCGCACATGCGCGATCAGCTCTTTACGCAGCGCCTCGGTCGGTTCAATCCCGACTTTCAAGGTGACGTAGGCATAGATGCCCTGACCCTTGATATCGTGCGGGAAGCCGACCACCGCCGCTTCAGCAACCGCCGGATGCAGCACCAGCGCCGATTCGACCTCGGCGGTGCCCATCCGATGGCCCGACACGTTGATCACATCATCCACGCGCCCGGTGATCCAGTAATAGCCATCCTCATCGCGGCGCGCGCCGTCGCCGGTGAAATACAGGCCCTTGTACATCGAGAAATAGGTTTCAATGAAACGCGGATGGTCGCCATAAACGGTGCGCATCATCCCCGGCCACGGGCGGGTGATCACCAGATTGCCGTCAGTTGCGCCTTCGAGGAATTGCCCCTCGGCATCGACCAGCGCTGGGCATACGCCGAAGAAGGGTCGGGTAGCAGAACCGGGCTTTAACGGCGTTGCGCCCGGCAGCGGGGTAATCAGAATGCCGCCGGTTTCGGTTTGCCACCAGGTATCCACAATCGGGCAGCGACCATCGCCGACATTGTTGTAATACCACTCCCAGGCTTCGGGATTGATCGGTTCACCCACCGAACCGAGAATGCGCAGGCTCTTGCGCGAGGTGCGCTTGACCGGCTCTTCACCCTCGCGCATCAGCGAACGAATCGCGGTGGGGGCAGTGTAGAAGATGTTGACCTGGTGCTTGTCCACCACTTCCCAGAAGCGACTAACGTTCGGGTAGGTGGGGATGCCCTCAAACATGATAGAGATCGCGCCGTTGGCCAGCGGGCCGTAGACGATGTAGGTATGACCGGTCACCCAGCCCACGTCAGCGGTACACCAGTAAATATCGCCGTCGTGATAGTCGAAAATGTGCTTGTGGGTGATCGCTGCGTGCAGCAGATAACCGCCGGTGGTGTGCAGTACGCCCTTCGGTTTGCCAGTCGAGCCGGAGGTGTAGAGGATAAACAGCGGGTCTTCAGCATCCATCGGTTCGGGCGGGCAGTCAGCGCTGGCCTTGGCCATGACATCGTGATACCACACGTCGCGGCCTTCTTCCCAGGCTACATTACCGCCGGTGCGCTTGACCACTACCATCTTCTTGACGCTGGGGGTGCTTTGCAGGGCTTTGTCGGCATTGGCCTTCATCGGCACCTTGCGACCGCCGCGCAGACCTTCGTCGGAGGTAATCACCACGTTGCATTCAGCGTCGATGATGCGGTCTTTCAGCGAGTCCGGCGAGAAGCCGCCGAACACGATGGAATGGACTGCGCCGATGCGGGTACAGGCCAGCATGGCGACCGCCGTTTCCGGGATCATCGGCATATAGATACAAACCCGATCACCCTTCTTGACGCCCAGATCTTTTAAGGCGTTGGCGAATTTGCACACATCCTGATGCAGTTGCCGGTAAGTGATTTTCTTGTCTTCGGCCGGATTGTCGCCTTCCCAGATGATGGCGACCTGATCGCCACGGGTCGCCAGATGCCGGTCCAGGCAATTTTCACTCACATTGAGTTTGCCGCCTTCAAACCAGCGGATGTAGCCTTTGGTGAAATCCCAGTCCAGCACCTTGTCCCAACGTTTGGACCAGGTGATGAATTGATCAGCCTGTTCGGCCCAGAAGCCTTCGGGGTCTTCAACCGAGCGCTTGTACATCGCCAGGTATTGATCGTTGTTGATCCAGGCGTGAGCCGCGGCTTCGGCGGGTACGGGATAGACCTTAACATCGGACATTACCGTAACTCTCCTTTGGTGATAGTGGTTGGTGATATGAGGTTGGTTTGGAGCGAGCGCCACAAAATCACGCTCGCATCGGGCGCGGTCCTTATTTTCTAGTTCAAGCTCTCGGTCTTGTCTACAGTCCGCCGTTGCTATTCATTACGGCTGGCAGGGTTGCCGGGCAAAGCGGCAGAGGGCCAGGGTCGGGATAAGCAGGTGGGTACGCGCTGCAAACGCCAATGGGCGCAGGCCCAGGCCAGGAGTGTTTCGGGTGACTCCCGTTGCATATCCGTCGGCGGTGCCTGGCCCAGGAAATCCAGCGCGGCCCACAACGTTGGGGTCGGTTGGTCCAAATCAAGCGATGGTGCGCCAGTTTGCTTGCTGAGCTTTTGGCCAGTGTGATCGACGACAACTGGCAAATGAGCGTAGGCGAGTGAGGGTAATCCCAATAGCCTTTGCAGATAGATTTGGCGCGAGGTTGAGTCGAGCAGATCACTGCCGCGCACCACCTGGCTGATGCCCTGGTCGGCATCGTCTACGACCACAGCCAGTTGATAGGTGAAACAGCCATCGGCCCGGCGGATGACAAAATCACCAATATCACGTTCCAGAATGTGCTGGTAGGGGCCTTGTACCGCGTCACCAAATACGATGGGCTGATCATTTACCCGCAGCCGAATTGCAGAGGCGCGCGCCGATGGATCCGGATTACGGCGGCAATGACCAGGATAAATGGGACTGCCATCGCTGCTGCGGGGATAGGCGGCCAATGTTCGACGGGTGCAGGTACAAGGATAAGCCAGGCCAGTATCCAGCAGGCGCTCCAGCGCCGCGCGATACATCTCGCCCCGCTGGCTTTGGTATAACACCGGCCCATCCCACAGTAAGGCGTATCGTTCCAGCGTGCGCAAAATAAGGTCGGCCGCTCCCGGTCGGGTGCGTGGGCCGTCCACATCTTCGATGCGAACCAGCCACTCGCCGCCGTGGTGGCGCACTTCCAGAAAACTACCCACCGCTGCGACCAGTGACCCGATATGCAACGGCCCCGTCGGCGAGGGCGCAAAACGACCTCGAACCATGCACCGCACTATGGGTGAGGATGAACCCGACATGCCCTCATCCAGAGCCAGACGCTTACCTGTCGGGTCGCGGGGATAGCCTGGAAGTAGCGGTCAGTTACCCTGTTTTTCGCGGATTTCTTCCAGCATTTTGCAGTCAATGCAGAGAGTGGCGGTTGGCCGCGCCTGCATCCGTGCCAGGCCAATCTCAATCCCGCAGCCTTCGCAGTAACCGTAATCGCCGCTTTCAATCAACGCGATGGATTCGTTGATTTTTTTAAGCAACTTGCGTTCCCGGTCGCGGGTGCGCAATTCGATACTGAACTCCTCTTCCTGGGTCGCTCGATCATTCGGGTCGGGGAAAGCTCCCGCCTCATCCTGCATGTGGTTAACCGTGCGGCCCACGTCGTCGAGCAGACTTTCTTTCCAGTCAAGCAGGACTTTACGAAACTGGGCCAGATGCGCCTCACCCATGTAGGGGTCGCTGTCACTGGGATGGTGTCCGTGCGCTCCATGCGCGAGGGGGTTGGCGGCAACCATGGCGATTCCCTCCTAAATGGAACAAACCAAGCGGCGGAATTTATCGGCGATCCGTACGCTGTGCTGGCATCGAACAGCTTGATGCCATCGCCAAAGACTGTACCGCAGAGCATTTGCGATGGCAAAAATTTAGGCAGGAAACTGACCAGCGGCGCACCAGGAGGCTATGGGTTTATCCCTCTCCCTTGCAACGCTATAATCTTCTTACACTCTAACCACCGGCATCCAACCCTTGCCTGAGGCATCTGGTTGGCTGAGGTTGGCCTCTCCAGTCTCCGGTATCTGTGATAGAGCAGACTGGGGACCGGGTTTCCGCTAGAGAGCGCCAGGGTTTCGGCTGGAGTCAAATCCCGTGCCGCCCCGCGCTCATCGCGTCCTGGCCATTGGCTGCGAGCATCCGCCATCACTGAGGAGATCTCAATCGAATGAGCACGCTCATCGAGCAGTTTCGCCAAAGCTCGCCTTTGTTTGGCGGCAACGCCGCTTTTATAGAAGAACTCTATGAAAGCTTTCTCATTGATCCGGAATCGGTCAGCGATAACTGGCAGCAGTATTTCCGGAATATGGAAGCGCAGACCCAGGGCGCGCGCGATGTGGCCCATGGGCCGATCCGCGACTCATTCGCCCGTTTGGCCTTGCAGCCGCAAGCTGGGGTGGGGCGTACTCAAGGGCTTAGCCCGCAGACTGCGGAAAAGCAGGCGGCGGTTTTACGCATTATCAATGCTTATCGGACCCGGGGTCATAAGGCCGCCGAGCTTGACCCGCTGAAATTGCGCAATCGCCCGCCGATCCCGGAGCTGGAGCCTGGCTATCATGGGTTGAGCGAAGCCGACATGGATACCTCGTTCAACACCGGCTCGCTGGTGGCCCCCTCGCAATGGACTTTGCGCGAAATCATGAGCCTGCTGCGCGATGTGTATATCGGACCGATTGGGTCTGAGTACATGCATATCAACGAAACCGCCGAGAAGCGCTGGATTCAGAAGCGGTTGGAAGGCCAGCGCGCCCGGCTTGATCTTAGCGCTGAGCAGCGCCGTGAATTGCTGCACTGGCTGGTGGCCGCTGAAGGTCTGGAGCGCTACTTACACACCCGTTACGTTGGACAGAAGCGGTTTTCGCTGGAAGGCGGCGAGAGCTTGATTCCGATGATGGATGAGATGATCCAGCAAGCCGGCGCCCAGGGCATTCAGGAAATCATCATCGGCATGGCCCATCGCGGTCGGCTGAATGTTTTGGTAAACATCATCGGCAAATCGCCTGCTGAACTGTTCGACGAGTTTGAAGGCAAGCGCCGCGTCGGCAGTACCGGGGACGTGAAATACCATCTTGGCTTCTCCTCAGACGTGCAAACCCCTGGCGGGCCTTTACATCTGGCGCTGGCGTTCAATCCCTCGCACCTGGAAATCGTCAACCCGGTCGTTGAGGGTTCGGTACGCGCCCGGATGGAGCGACGGCGTGAACCGGGCGCGGAAACGCCGCCGTTTAATTCAGTGATGCCGCTGTTGATTCATGGCGACGCCGCCTTTGCCGGTCAGGGCGTTAACATGGAGACCTTCCAATTCTCCCAGGTGCGCGGCTACCGCACCGGCGGCACCATCCATATCGTCATCAACAATCAAATCGGTTTCACCACCAGCAATCCGCTCGATACCCGCTCGGCGCTCTATTGCACCGACGTGGCGAAAATGGTGCAAGCGCCGATCTTTCACGTCAATGGCGATGATCCCGAAGCGGTGCTGTTCGTCACTCGGCTGGCGGTGGAATACCGGATGACCTTTAACAAAGATGTGGTCATCGACATGATTTGCTATCGACGCCTCGGCCATAACGAAGCTGACGAACCAGCCGCCACCCAGCCGATGATGTATCGCAAGATTCGCGCACGGCAGAGTACGGCGGTGCTGTATGCTGAAAAGCTCACCAGCGAGGGACTGTTGGCTGAAGCCGATTTTCGGGAAATGCAGGAAAAATACCGGGCGGACCTGGATGCCGGGCGGCAGGTATCGCGGCCCACCTTACCCCATTCCAAGGGGCCTTATTCCATCGATTGGTCCCCATTTAGCGTCGAAGACTGGGATCAGCCGGTCGTCACCGCTATCCCGGTAGAAACCATTCGCGATCTGACTGAGCGGCTGCTCAAGCTGCCGGAAGGATTCGAGATGCATCCTCGCGTCGCCAAATTGATGGACGACCGGCGCAAGATGGCCGCCGGGGCGCTGCCATTGGATTGGGGGTTCGCCGAAAATCTGGCCTACGCCAGCTTGCTGCAAGAAGGCTATCAGGTAAGGATTTCCGGCCAGGATTGCGGGCGCGGTACCTTCTTCCACCGGCACGCCGTGTTGCACAATCAAAAGGATGGCACCAGTTACGTGCCGTTGATGAATCTTTATCCCGGCCAGCCGAACTTCATCGTTATCGACTCTATCCTCTCCGAAGAGGCAGTGCTTGGTTTTGAATATGGCTACGCCACCGCCGAATCCAATGGCCTGATCGTCTGGGAAGGACAGTTCGGCGATTTCGCTAACGGTGCGCAAGTGGTTATCGATCAGTTTATTTCCTCCGGTCAGACCAAATGGGGCCGGATGTGCGGCCTGGTGATGTTGCTGCCGCACGGTTACGAGGGGCAGGGGCCGGAACACTCCTCGGCTCGGCTGGAGCGCTACCTGCAATTATGCGCTGAGAACAATATGCAAGTGGTGGTGCCTTCAACCCCGGCCCAGTGCTTCCACATGTTGCGGCGGCAGATGAGGCGCAGTTTCCGTAAGCCGCTGATTGTCATGAGTCCCAAGAGTCTGCTACGGCACCGGTTGGCGGTAAACAGCCTGGAAGATCTGACTGAGGGGAGTTTTCAGGAAGTTATACCGGAAATCGATCCGCACGATCCGGATCAGATCACCCGGCTGGTGGTGTGTGGCGGCAAGGTGTTCTACGACTTGTTGGAAGCCCGTCGCGAGCGCAAGCTGGAGCATGTCGCCATCATCCGCATCGAACAGCTTTATCCATTTCCCCAGGCGCTTTATAACGCCCAGGTGGATCGCTATGCCAATCTTACCGATCTGATTTGGTGCCAGGAAGAACCGCAAAACCAGGGAGCCTGGTTTGGTACGCTTCATCATTTAGACCGGGGGTTGCCGCCGCAGCTTAAAACTCGCTATGCCGGCCGTCCGCATTCTGCTTCGCCCGCCGTCGGTTATCACAGCGTCCACGTCGAACAGCAACAAAACCTGGTTAACGATGCCCTGGGTGAATAGGCACTCGCCGCCCAGCGCTTACTCATCGCCCGGAACCTGAGGGAATAAAGACAATGACCATTGAAGTGAAAGTCCCTTCCTTGCCCGAATCCGTCACCGACGGCACGCTCGTTAACTGGAAAAAAAAACCGGGCGATGCGGTCAAGAGAGGCGAAAACCTGGTGGATTTGGAGACGGATAAAGTCGTACTCGATATTCCCGCGCCCGCTGATGGGATACTCGGCCAGATTGTCCGTCAGGAAGGGGATGTGGTGACGACTGGCGAGGTCATCGGTACCTTGGAAGAAAGTGCAGGCACCGAAGCGGCACCGATGGCCGCCGCTCCCGTCACGGCGGCGAGTGCGCCTTCACCTGCTGCACCTGCGACTGAGGCCGACCTGGAAGGGCTAAGTCCGGCAGTTCGACGACTGGCGGCTGAGCATGGCCTGGACATGTCGAAAGTGCCCGGCAGCGGACGCGGCGGGCGTGTAACCAAGGCCGATGTGCTGGCTTTTCTCGAAGGGCGTCAGCAGGCCAAGCCCGTGTCAGCTCCTGTAGCGGCTCCAGCGGCGGTATCGGCAGCGCCGAAAACTGCTGCCGTTGCAGCACCCGTCAGTGCCTCACTGCCGCCTGATAGTCTCGGTCGGCTGGAGCAACGGGTGCCGATGACCCGCCTGCGCGCTCGCATCGCTGAACGGCTGTTACAGGCTAAAAACAGCACCGCCATGTTGACCACGTTCAACGAAATCAACATGAAGCCGGTCATGGATTTGCGTAACCGCTACAAGGACGATTTCGAGAAGAAGTACGGGGTGCGGCTTGGTTTTATGGGCTTTTTCGTCAAGGCGGTGGTCGAGGCGCTGAAACGCTATCCAGCGGTCAACGGCTCTATTGATGGCAATGACATCATCTATCACGGTTACTATGACATCGGCATTGCCGTCTCCTCGCCTCGCGGCCTGGTAGTGCCGATCCTGCGCGACGTAGATCGGATGAGCCTGGCCGATATTGAAAAGACTATCGGCGAGTTTGGCCAGAAAGCCAAGGATGGAACCTTGACGGTTGAGGAAATGACTGGCGGCACCTTCACCATTACTAACGGCGGGGTGTTCGGTTCACTGATGTCGACCCCGATTCTTAACCCGCCACAAAGCGGCATTCTGGGGATGCACGCCACCAAGGATCGTCCGGTTGCGGAAAACGGCCAGGTCGTGATCCGGCCGATGATGTACGTGGCGCACTCCTATGACCATCGCATCATCGATGGCCGTGAGGCGGTCACCTTCCTGGTGACGGTCAAGGAATGCATTGAAGATCCGGCGCGGTTGATCTTGAACGTTTAAGCGGATGAACCTGGGCGCGCGGCAAGACTTGCTAACGCCGCCGGTAAATCCGTTGACAATCTCTTTTGCTGCCCGCTCCAACCCTTGCCAGGGATTGGGGTCTGGGCAGGTTATTTAAAGGTGCAAGAATGGCTAAGACTTACGACGTGGTTGTCATTGGCGGCGGTCCGGCAGGCTATGTAGCAGCGATCCGGTGCGCCCAGCTCGGTCTGGAGACCGCCTGTGTGGAAAAATGGATCAATTTTAAAGGGAATCCGGCCCTTGGCGGCACTTGCCTGAATGTCGGCTGTATTCCTTCCAAAACGCTGCTGGAATCATCCGAGCAATATCACCGCGTCCAGCACGGCCTTGAGCGACACGGCATCCAGGTCGATGGCGTGCGCCTTGATCTTGATAAGATGATGGCGCGCAAGGAAGATATCGTCTTGCAGTTAACAGACGGGATCAGCGCCCTGTTCAAGGCCAATGGTGTTGAGTGGTTGCAGGGCCATGGCAAGCTTTTGGTGGATCGCCAGGTCGAAATCACCGCCCGCGATGGGACGACTGAGGTAGTCAATGCCGATCATGTGATCATCGCGACTGGTTCCCGACCCATCCATATTGCAGCGGCTGTGGTGGATAACGCCGAGGGCCTGATCGTTGATTCGACGGGTGCGCTGGATTTCCGTACCGTGCCGGAGACGCTGGGCGTGATCGGGGCTGGCGTGATTGGCCTGGAGCTGGGCAGTGTGTGGAGTCGCCTGGGTGCCAAGGTGGTGATGCTGGAAGCGGTCGAGGATTTTCTGGCGCTGGCTGATCAGCAGATCGCGCGCGACGCCTTGCGTCAGTTCAAGAAGCAGGGCCTGGATATCCACCTGGGTACGCGGGTGATGGGGACGGAAAAAACCGACGCTGGGGTTAAAGTCCAGTTTCGGGACAAGACCGGCGACCATGAGCTGATCGTGGAAAAACTGCTGGTCTCGGTCGGGCGCCTGCCCAACACCGAGAATCTCGCTGCGCCCGAAGCCGGGCTTTTGCTTGACGAGCGCGGCAATATCCACGTCAACGATCTTTGCGAGACCAATCTGCCGGGTGTTTATGCAATTGGCGACGTGGTGCGTGGGCCGATGTTGGCGCACAAGGGTTCGGAAGAAGGCATCATGGTGGCCGAAAACATCGCCGGTCAGCATGGACACCTCAACTACGATTCGATTCCCTGGGTGATTTACACCAGCCCCGAAATCGCTTGGGTTGGTAAAACCGAGCAGGCGCTGAAAGCAGAAGGGATTCCCTATAAAGTCGGTACATTCCCCTTTAGCGCTAACGGGCGCGCCAAGGCCATGGAAGCCGCCAGCGGTATGGTCAAGATGTTGGCTCACGCCGAGACCGATACGCTACTGGGTTGTCATATCATCGGGCCATTTGCTTCGGAATTAGTCCAGGAAGCAGTCCTGGCGATGGATTTTCAGGCCAGTAGCGAGGATTTAGCCCGCACCATCCATGGACATCCCAGCCTGTATGAAGCGGTCCATGAGGCCGCCTTGTCAGTTCACGGACGGGCGTTGCACAAGATCAACACCTAAGCCGTGGCGTTACCCTCAAACGCCTGCCTGGCATCAATGATGGCGGCCAGCCGTTGCTCCTGCAATACCTCCGCCAGCGCCAGGCCCGTCAGACCACGCGCGGCCAGAGGGCGGGCGCTGACGGCCGCTGCTGCTTTCTGCACGCGCGCCAGCAGCGCCGCCTGGGGGTAGGGGCGCTCTGTTAGACCCAGCCGACCGCGTGCGTCGGCCTGGCAGGCCAGCAGGAAATGGGCGAAGCGTTGCGGTTTGCGAAAAGCGTCCATGGCCTGCAAGACTTTCAGCAAGGTCTTGGGGCGTAGTTCCAGCGCGCGATGGCAGTGCGTGTGATAGCGGGCGGTGAGAACGCCCAGTTCCCGGAACATATTGGGAATGCGCAAGCGGTGGCACAGGCCGCGCACGAGATCAGCGCCGCGCTGCTCGTGGTCAATATGCCGTGGCCATTCGTCCGGTGGCGTGGTTCCCTTGCCAAGATCGTGGACCAACACAGCGAAACGGGTAACGACATCGGCTTGCGAGCGGACTGCTTGCGCCAGGGCCATCAGGGTGTGGACGCCGGTGTCGATTTCGGGATGGTGGGCGGCTGGTTGCGGAACGCCAAACAGGCGGTCGATCTCTGGAAAGATCACGGCAAGCGCTCCACAAGCGCGCAACGTTTCAAAAAATAACTCAGGGCGGGGTTCACCGAGGGCGCGCACGGTTTCGGCCCAGACCCGTTCCGGCACCAGGGCATCAACTTCGCCGTCAGTCACCATGGCCCGCATCAGTGCCATGGTTTCCGGGGCGACCTGGAAGCCGAGTCCGGCGTATCGAGCGGTGAAACGGGCCAGCCGTAGAATGCGCACCGGGTCTTCGGCAAAAGCGGGCGAGACGTGCCGCAACCAGCGTCCATCAAGGTCGTGGCGTCCCCGGTAGGGGTCAATCAGTCGACCGGCAGCGTCGCGGGCCATGGCATTGATTGTAAGATCGCGGCGACGCAGGTCGTCTTCAAGCGTGACATCGGCTCCCGCCTGGACATCAAAACCGTGATAGCCCGGCGCTGTTTTGCGCTCAGTGCGGGCCAGCGCATACTCCTCGCGCGTTTGTGGATGCAGGAAAACCGGGAAATCCTTACCGACTGGCTGAAAGCCGCGCGCCAGTAACTCGTCGGAAGTCGCGCCGATGACGACCCAATCGCGTTCCTTGACCGGCAGGCCCAGCAGCTCGTCGCGCACTGCGCCGCCGACCAGATAAACTTCCAATGGATTAGGGGTCATCGCTTCATGGCTATGGGCAGGTTGAATAGGTGACTGATCTTGGGCGAAACCGATCGCCGATTGATAAACCTTAGACGTTTTTAAACGATGTGGCGCGCTTTTGGTCTGTTGTTTTTAAGCTTTGGCGGCGGGTTGATGCTAACCAGTTGTGCTGATATGGCCTATTACCAGCAAGCGATGGGGGGACATCTGGCGTTATTGCGCGCGACGCGACCGGTTACCGATGTGCTAGCCGATCCGCTGACCGCGCCACCGTTGCGGCGACGGCTACAACAAGCGCAAGCCCTGCGGGCCTTTGCCAGTGCCGAGCTGGCGTTACCCGATAACGACAGCTATCGTCATTACGCCGATTTGGGGCGACCTTACGCAGTCCAGAATGTGTTTGCAGCGCCCGCGCTGTCGCTGGAGCCGCGCCGGTGGTGCTATTGGGCCGTTGGCTGTTTGAGTTATCGGGGTTATTTCGATGCCGAAGCGGCGCACGAGTTAGCCGCCCAACTCCGTGTTGCCGGCGATGATGTGTATGTCGCTGATATTCCGGCCTATTCGACTCTGGGTTGGCTTGATGATCCGTTGCTGAACACCTTTACCCAATGGCCAGTAGGGCGGTTAGCAGAGCTGTTATTCCATGAACTAGCGCATCAGCGGCTGTATATCGCCGATGACACGGCATTCAACGAAGCATTCGCGACTGCGGTGGGCCGTCTGGGTGCAGAGCGGTGGCTAAAACGGCACGCTACAGCCGGTGAACAGGCGGAATATCAGGCTGATTGTCAGCGCCGCGACGATTTCTTACGGCTGACTGGGGCGGCGCGCGCGCGCTTGCAGGCCGTCTATGAGTCGCATCAGACCGATACGATCAAGCACACGGAGAAACAGGCTATTTTCACTGCATTACGCGAGGATTATCAGCAATTGAAACAGCGCTGGGGCGGTTATGCGGGTTATGATCGCTGGTTTGCACAAGATCTCAACAACGCCAAGCTGGCGGGCAACTCCACCTATCAGCGTTGGGTACCGGCCTTTGTTGCGCTCTATCGACAGCAAGATCAGGATTTTCCAGCATTTTATCGGTCGGTTGAGGCCCTGGGACGATTGTCTGCGCCAGAGCGACTGGCGCGCCTGGTGGCCTTGTCCGCTCCTGAAGGAGCGATGGGCCTGAAAACGGGGCAGGCGGCAGAAGCGATGGTAGTTATTGACAGGAGCGAGCATGGTGATTGAGGTTGCTAAAAGCGGCCCACTGCTGGAAATCAGCGATTTGGCGGTTTCCTTTGGAACCGTATCGGCGGTTAAGCGGGTTTCGCTGCGCCTGGATCGTGGCGAAACCCTGGCGCTGGTCGGAGAGAGCGGCTCCGGCAAGTCGGTATCGGCTTTATCGATCCTGCAATTATTGCCCTATCCGCACGCCCATCACCCCACCGGCAGCATCCGTTTTCGCGGCCAGGAGTTAATCGGCGCACCGCCGGAGACGATGCGGCAAATTCGTGGCGATCAAATCGCCATGGTGTTCCAGGAACCCATGACCTCGCTCAATCCGCTGCATTCTATCGAGCAGCAAATCGGCGAGACCCTGGAATTGCACAAAGGCTTGCGCGGTGCGGCATTGCGCACCCGAATTCTGGACTTATTGGCGTTGGTGGGATTACCCGATGCCGCACAGCGTCTGAATGCCTTGCCGCATGAGCTATCCGGCGGCCAGCGTCAGCGGGTAATGATCGCGATGGCGCTGGCTAACGATCCCGACATTTTAATTGCTGATGAGCCAACGACCGCCTTGGATGTCACTATCCAGGCGCAAATTCTGAAACTTCTCAAGGAACTACAGGCCAGGCTGGGGATGGCGATTCTGTTCATTACCCATGATCTAGGCATTGTTCGCAAAATCGCGGATCGGGTTTGCGTTTTGCGTTCGGGAGAAGTGGTGGAAACGGGAGCCGTTGCCGAGCTTTTCGCCAGCCCCCACCACCCTTACACCCGTCAGTTGTTAGCCGCCGAACCTAAAGGCGAACCGCCACCGGTCACTGCTGATGCACCGGAAATCATGGCCGGTGAGGCACTAAAGGTCTGGTTTCCCCTGAAACGCAGCTTTTTTGGGCAAGTGACCGATTACGTGAAGGCGGTCGATGAGGTTACAGTCAGCCTGCACCAAGGGCAAACGCTTGGCGTAGTGGGTGAGAGCGGGTCCGGCAAGACGACTTTGGGCTTGGCGCTGCTGCGCCTGCTATCGAGTCAGGGCACGATCCGCTTTGCAGGGCAGCGTCTTGACGGCCTACCGGCCAAGACCTTGCGTCCGTTACGTAAGGAGATGCAAATCGTCTTTCAAGATCCCTTTGGTTCGCTCAGTCCCCGCTTGTCGGTGGGTGAAATCATTGAAGAGGGCTTGCTGGTGCATGGGCTGGCCGGAGATCGTGCGACCCGACGGACCCAGGTCGGTCAAGCGCTGGCTGAAGTGGGCTTGGACCCAGCCACGCAAGATCGGTATCCGCACGAATTTTCCGGCGGCCAGCGCCAGCGCATCGCTATCGCCCGTGCCCTGGCGCTACAACCACGTTTGCTGGTGCTGGATGAGCCGACCAGTGCGCTGGATGTGTCGGTACAGGCGCAGATTGTTGATCTGCTGCGCGATTTACAAAGTCGCTATCGGCTGGCCTATTTATTCATCAGTCATGATTTACGGGTGGTTAGAGCTTTGGCTAATCATCTTTTGGTCATGAAAGGCGGCCGGGTCGTCGAAGCAGGCCCCGCGCAACAGGTGTTCTCCGCTCCTCAGCATCCCTATACTCAGGCCTTGTTGGCGGCGGCGCTGAATCTGGAAACGGTCAGCGACGCTGGGGTAGCCACCTGAGATGGCTGATACCGATGGTTGGGTGCTACTGGTTACCGACGGTGCTTGTTCTGGCAATCCCGGCCCTGGTGGCTGGGGTGCGCTGCTGCGTTATCGGGGTCAGGAAAGGGAATTATTCGGCGCTGAACCGGAGACAACTAATAATCGCATGGAATTGCTAGCCGTTATCAATGGCTTGGAAGCCCTCAAGCGGCCGGTGCGGGTGCGCATCGTCACTGACAGTCAATACGTCATGAAGGGCATCACTGAATGGTTGAACGGTTGGAAACAGCGGGGATGGAAAACCGCCGGCCGCCAGCCCGTCAAAAATGTCGATCTTTGGCAGCGACTGGAAGCGGCGCTGCTGCCCCATGAGGTCGAATGGCAGTGGGTGCGCGGCCACAGCGGTCACCCCGATAATGAACGGGTGGATCAGCTTGCGCGTGCGGCGATCCGCTAATCTTTCAAAGAGGAATCCACCATGCGCGCCCGACAAATCGTCCTGGATACCGAAACCACAGGTCTTGATCCGGCCCAAGGCCACCGGCTCATTGAGATCGGTTGTGTTGAATTAGTCAATCGACGGCTCACTGAGCGGCGCTTTCATACCTATTTGCAACCGGATCGGCGGATTGATGCCGAAGCGATTCGGATTCACGGCATCACTAACGAACGCCTGGCCCGCGAGCCGCGCTTTGCCGATATCGCCGATCAATTGCTCGATTTCGTGCGTGATGCTGAGTTAATCATCCACAATGCCCCCTTCGACTTGGGGTTTCTCAACCATGAGCTGCGTTTATGCGGACGCGCTGAAGTGGTCATTGAACAACTGTGCGCGGTTGAGGATACCCTGGTGCTTGCTCGTCAGCGTCATCCCGGCCAGCGCAACACCCTGGATGCCCTGTGCAAGCGTTATAACATCGACAATGCCCAGCGGACCTTGCACGGCGCTTTGCTGGATGCGGAAATCTTAGCGGATGTGTATCTGGCGATGACTCGCCAGCAAAGCTCAATGTTCGAGCGCGAGAGCAACAGCGTATTCAATCCAGGCCAAGGCGGCGAGATCCGGGAAGCGCGCCTGGCTCGCAACCGCCCCGCATTACGGGTGTTGCGAGCCAACCCTGACGAGGCTGAAGCCCATATGCGCTATTTAGATTTTTTGGATAAAAGTAGCGGCGGGCAATGTGTCTGGAAACGATTGGAACCGTCTTAAACCCGATAATGATCCCGATACCATTCGACAAAACGCGCCACTCCGACCTCGATAGGCGTATCTGGCCGATAGTCGACATCGCGGATCAACGCATCAACATCAGCGTAGGTATCCGGTACGTCGCCGGGCTGCATGGGTAGCAAATTCTTGACGGCCTTGCGGCCGAGACACTGCTCCAGGACATCGATATAGCGCATTAATTCGATGGGTCGATGGCTGCCGATGTTGTAAAGCCGGTAAGGCGCGCGACTGGTGGCCGAATCCGGCGTATCGCTTGACCAGTCTGGATTAGGTGCGGCGGCTTGATCAAGAACGCGAATCACCCCTTCGACGATATCATCGATATAGGTGAAGTCCCGGCGGTGATGGCCGTAGTTGAACACATCAATGGGTTCCCCAGCCAAAATGTTGCGGGTAAAGAGGAACAGCGCCATATCCGGTCGGCCCCAGGGACCATAGACCGTAAAAAAGCGCAAACCGGTGGTTGGCAGACCATACAAATGGCTGTAGGTGTGTGCCATCAATTCATTGGCTTTTTTGGTGGCCGCATAGAGGCTGACCGGATGATCGACATTATCATGCACCGAAAACGGCATCTTGGTGTTAGCCCCATACACTGAGCTGGACGAGGCGTACACCAAGTGTTCGACGCCATAATGGCGACAGGCTTCCAGGATGTTGATGAAGCCGACCAGATTGGAATCAACATAGGCACGGGGGTTTTGGATGGAGTAACGAACCCCAGCTTGCGCTGCTAAATTCACCACCCGTTCGGGGCGATGCTTGACGAAAGTCTCGGTAAGGGCAGCGCTATCTTCAAGGTTGGCGCGAATATCGGTGAAACCGCGATGCGGTTGCAGGCGTTCCAGTCGGGCCTTTTTTAGATTGACATCGTAATAGTCGTTCAAATTGTCAAGGCCGATGACCTCATCGCCTCGCTCCAGCAAGCGCAGCGCCAGCGCTGAGCCGATAAACCCGGCACTGCCCGTCACTAAGACTTTCATGAATTCTCCCGTGTCCCGTTTACAGTCGCCCATCGACCGCTGTGGTCGGCAGGATATATTTTACGTCAAACAGCACCGAAGTCGGTTTGCCCAGTTGACGAATACGCTCAGCGCCCATTTCGCGAAATTGCTGGTGGGCGACCGCTAAAATGATCGCGTCATAATGGCCCGGTAGCGGGTCTTGAACCGGCTCAATATCGTATTCCCGCTTGGCCTCGGCAGAGTTCACCCAGGGATCATAAACATCGACGTAGGCGTTGTAGTCGCGAAACTCGCGCACGATATCGACAACCCGGGTATTGCGCAGATCAGGGCAATTTTCCTTAAAGGCCAGTCCAAGCACCAAAATCCTGGCGTCCATCACAGCGATGCGCCGCTGGTTCATGAGCTTGACCACGCGCTGAACCACATAAGCCCCCATGCCATCGTTGATGCGCCGCCCAGCCAGAATCATCTCCGGGTGATAGCCGATTTCCTGAGCCTTATGGGTCAAATAATAAGGATCAACCCCGATACAGTGACCGCCAACCAAGCCAGGTCGAAACGGTAAAAAATTCCATTTGGAACCAGCCGCCAGTAGCACTTCTTCAGTGTCGATACCCAATCGGTCGAATAACAACGCTAACTCATTGATCAGCGCGATATTGACATCGCGTTGGGTATTTTCGATGACCTTGGCCGCTTCCGCTACTTTGATGCTGGACGCTTTATGGGTGCCAGCGGCGATGATGCGCCGGTAGAGCTGATCGACGAAATCAGCAACTTCCGGAGTGGAGCCAGAGGTGACTTTACGAATGCTGGTAACCCGATGTTCCTTGTCGCCGGGGTTAATCCGCTCCGGACTGTAACCGGCGAAGAAATCTCGATTGAATTTGAGGCCCGATTCTTGCTCTAAGATCGGGACACAAACCTCTTCGGTAGCGCCGGGGTAGACCGTGGATTCGTAAATCGCCACATCGCCGGTCTTGAGCAAACGGCCAACGGTTGTACTGGCGCTGATGAGCGGACGGAAATCAGGGCGCCGATAGTCGTCGACCGGCGTAGGGACAGTGATGATGTAGATGTTGCAATTAATGAGATCTTCAGGTTGGCTGGTGTAATGTAGTTGGCTGGCTTGGCGCAGCTCCTCTGGGGTGACTTCTAGTGTGCTATCAGTTCCGGCGAGAAGCTCTCGAATACGGGTTGCGTTGATATCGAGTCCGAGCGTAGGAAAATGCTTGCCGAACTCAACGGCAAGGGGAAGTCCTACATAGCCCAGACCGACAATACCGATGCGAGCGTTGGCAAGATTGACCATTGACTAAACAGCTCCGCTTGATGAATTCAAGATAGAGTTAATGGGGAGAGTATTATAAAACTATATAGTACATTGAATTTCTGTCTCGTGGCAGACGAGACTTATGGCGTATTGCAAAATCCCAGGGCCATTAAGGTATTAACCAAAAGGCTTACCAGTTAGAACTGGGGGTGACATCATGAAACTGTATCTATGAAGAAGGGTCGCTTAAAAAATGGATTATTTTATGGAAACTATCGTTTTGATTGGAGAATGGCTATTTATAAAAGTAGCTTCTTGCCCGGGGCCTGGGTAAGGATAATCTACCAGACGCAGCAAGCTTCTATTCTTAGAAGTTTGTACCCATATTGCTAATTAGCTAAACACTGCCCGGAAATCCGCTGATATGCTGCATGTGTTAAGGCACTATATTTCTCGCTCGCTATTAACTCTCCTAATAGTTGAATCGCTCCATTTGTTTTGGTCGATCTATTGGGGACAAGCCTTATACGGAGCGCTCAAGGGCGCGAAAGCTTGGCCTTCTATCGCGGAAACAGTTCCCAGCGCTGCTGTATTCACGGTCGTCATGTGTTTAATTATGACTGCCATGGGTTTGTACGAGCGCAATTTCTGGAATAGCAAGAGCGATATACTCTTGCGGGTGGCCGTTAGCTTTATGCTGGGCTTATTTTTAGTCATGGCCATTTATTATCTGGTTTTGGATTTATATTTGCCCCGTGGCGCGTTCACCTTGGCCCTTGGCATCGCTTTTTTAGGTGTAGTGATCCTGCGGCTGATTTTCTTTCGGGTTTCCGATGACACCAATCTGAAGCGGCGCTTGTTGGTCTTGGGAGTGGGTCAGCAAGCGGCTCGGCTTGAACAATTGCAACAGACTAAAACCAGTGGATTTATCGTTTTGGGCTACATCCAGGTCCACGAAGATGAGGTATCAAGCATAGCGGTCGAACGGATGCTTGAGGTAACAACCAATCTCAGTGATCTGGCGGATCAATTAGTGATCGATGAGATCGTGGTGGCGATGGATGACCGGCGCAAAGGCTTTCCCATGAGCGAGGTCTTGCAATGCAAACTGGATGGCGTGCGGATCAGCAATTTCCTGGCCTTCTTCGAACGGCACTCTGGAAAAATCCAGCTTGATGCCTTGCGACCGAGCAATCTGATTTTTGCCGAAGGCTTCCATCTGGCGATGTTGAACGCTGTCATCAAGCGGTTTTTCGATTTGGCCATCAGCTTGATTTTATTGCTGTTGGCGTCGCCGATCATGCTACTGGCGGTGCTGGCGATTTGGCTTGAATCGGGTGGTCGTGGGCCGATTCTCTACTGGCAAACCCGGGTCGGCTTTAATGGGGAACCTTTCGAAGTCGTCAAGTTTCGTAGTATGCGAGTCGATGCGGAAAAGGGCGGTAAAGCGGTGTGGGCAGTCAAGAATGATGATCGTATCACGCGAGTCGGTAGAGTCATTCGAGACACCCGAATTGATGAATTACCGCAGTTGTACAATGTACTGCGTGGCGATATGAGTTTTGTCGGCCCTCGGCCGGAACGCCCGCAGTTTGTCGCAGATTTGGCTAAAAAAATTCCCTTTTACACGATGCGCCACATGGTCAAACCGGGCATTACCGGCTGGGCGCAGATCTGCTTTCCTTATGGCGCATCGGAAGCGGACGCGCGGGAGAAGCTGGAATATGACTTGTATTACATTAAAAACTACAGCCTGTTTTTCGATACCGTAATCATGCTGCAAACAGTGCATACTGTATTTTGGGGTAAGGGCGCTCATTAGGAATCGCGAGGAGCGAGTTCACTTAACTCGCATTCCCGGTTCTGCACCATTATCGGGGGTCAGTAGATAGATGCCGCTGCCACCGGCGGCTGCAAGCACCATCCCTTCAGACAGGCCAAAGCGCATCTTACGCGGTGCCAGATTAGCCACCATCACAGTCAGTCGACCCTCCAACTCCTCTGGCCGATAGGCGGCTTTAATGCCAGCGAATACCTGGCGGGTTTCACCGCCAAGATCAAGCTCAAGACGCACCAGCTTATCGGCACCGGTGACGGCCTCCGCCTTGATGATGCGAGCGACCCGCAAATCGATTTTCGCAAACTCATCAATCGTGATCGTTGGACTGAGCGGATCAGGAGTGAATGGCTCTGGTTTGACGGAGGGTTCCGTGGACATGGGGTGGCCTTCTTTGGATTCTTCAACCATCGCGGTGATCTGCGTCAGCTCCACTCGCTGTAGCAGCGGCTTGAATTCAGCAATGGGGTGATTAACCAGGGGCGTATCCAGATCGGCCCATCGCAGCGGAGGAATCTGCAAAAAGCCCTCAACCTGCCCAGCGATTCCCGGCAAGACTGGCTTGAGATAGATCATTAACAACCGGAAAAGATTAAGGCCCATGCTGCATACCGCCTGGACTTCCGATTCGGCTGCCGGTTGTTTGGCTAAAACCCACGGCTTCTTTTCGTCGATATATTGGTTAGCGCGATCAGCCAGGGCCATGATTTCGCGCATGGCTCGACCGAACTCGCGCCCTTCGTAAGCCTGGGCGATGGACTCACCGGCAGCGGTGAATTCAGTGTAAAGCGTGGGTTCTGCCAAGGTATTGGCCAACCGACCCGCGAAGCGTCGCGTAATGAACCCGGCGCACCGACTGGCAATATTGACCAGCTTGCCGACCAGATCGCTGTTAACGCGTTGAACGAAATCCTCAAAATTCAAATCAAGATCATCAATACCATCATTCAATTTGCTGGCGAAGTAATAGCGCAGCACTTCCGGTCCAAGATGGTTGAGGAAAGTGCGGGCTTTGATGAACGTGCCGCGCGATTTGGACATCTTTTGCCCATCCACGGTCAGAAAACCGTGACAATGGACCGCCGTCGGCTTGCGAAAACCAGCGCCAGTTAATTCAGCCGACCAGAACAGGATATGGAAGTAGGCGATGTCCTTGCCGATGAAGTGGTATACCTCAGTCGGGCTATCAGGCTTCCAGAACTCAGCAAAATCCAGCCCCACCCGGTCGCAATAATTCTGAAAACTGGCCATATAGCCAATCGGCGCATCCAGCCAGACGTAGAAGTATTTTCCAGGCGCATCAGGAATCTCAAAGCCCCAATAGGGTGCATCGCGCGAGATATCCCATTCCTGTAGGCCAGCGGTAAACCACTCATCCAGCTTGTTGGCCATCTGCGGCTGGATGGTTCCACTGGTAATCCAGTCTTTCAGCATCGGCTCGAAATCGGCGAGCTTGAAAAAGAAATGCAAGGATTCTTTAAGAACCGGCGTCGCGCCGGAGATCACCGAGCGAGGGTTTTTCAGGTCGGTCGGTGAATAGGTTGCCCCGCAGTTCTCGCAACTATCGCCGTATTGATCAGCCGCGCCGCAGCGCGGGCACTCGCCCTTGATAAAGCGATCCGGCAGAAACATTTGCTTTTCCGGATCATAGGCTTGCGTGATGACCCGCCGGTTGATGTGGCCCGCTTGATCAAGCCGACGATAGATCAATTCAGCATAATGGCGATTTTCTGGGGAATGTGTCGAATAATAGTTGTCAAATTCGATCAGGAAATCGGCAAAATCGGCGCGATGCTCTTGCCAGATTCGGTCGATGAGCTGCTGCGGGCTGATGCCGTCTTGTTCAGCGCGCAACATGATTGGGGTGCCGTGAGCGTCGTCAGCGCACACGTAATAACATTCATGGCCGCGCAGTTTCTGAAAGCGGACCCAGATGTCGGTCTGAATGTATTCGACCAAATGACCGATGTGAATCGGGCCATTGGCATAGGGTAGGGCGCTGGTGACGAGAATACGGCGGGTGCTGGGGTCGCTCATGGCACGGACAGTTGCGGTCGCTCAGAAAGGTCGCTACGTTAGCAGCATTCCGGTATCGCTGTCATCCTGACGCTCGCTATGCGATAGCCAGATTCCAAAACCAACCATTTGCCAAGTAACGAGGAATTGACTATGACCGCCGTAACGCGCGCCGATGTGGAAGCCGCCCTTCAGGGCTATGTCGATCCGTATCTAGAGCAGGATTTAATCGCCGCCAAGTGCGTCAAGGCCATCCGGATTGAAGGAAATCGCGTTGAATTAGATCTTGAACTGGGTTTTCCGGCGGCGGGTTATCGGGATACGCTGATTGCGGCGCTGCGCGAGCGGCTGCTGCAATTGCCTGGGATTGCTGATGCAACGATCAAAATCGACAGCAAGATCGTCTCTCATGAGGTACAAAAAGGTCTAAAGCCCTTGCCAGGTGTTAAGAACATCATCGCTGTTGCATCCGGCAAGGGGGGGGTTGGCAAATCCACGACAGCCGTTAACCTGGCCCTGGCGCTTCAGGCTGAGGGTGCCGTGGTCGGTTTGCTGGATGCCGATATTTACGGTCCCAGCCAGCCGCGCATGTTAGGCGCGACCGCCCGCCCGGAATCCCCAGACGGCAAGTCGCTCAATCCAGTGGTCAGCCATGGCATTCAATCCATGTCGATTGGCTATTTAATTGAAGAAGAAACGCCGATGGTGTGGCGTGGGCCGATGGTGACTCAGGCCCTGGAGCAACTGCTTCGGGATACACGCTGGCAGAATCTGGATTATCTGGTCATTGATCTACCGCCTGGCACCGGCGATACCCAACTGACGCTCTCGCAGAAAGTCCCGGTCAGCGGGGCGATTATTGTGACGACGCCACAGGACATTGCGTTGCTGGATGCGCGACGCGGTTTGAAAATGTTCGAAAAAGTCGAAGTGCCGGTTTTGGGCATCGTCGAAAATATGAGCACCCACATCTGCTCACAGTGTGGCCATGAGGAACATATTTTCGGCGAAGGCGGCGGACAGCGGATGGCCGAGCAATACCAGGTCCCGTTTCTTGGCTCTTTGCCGCTGGATATCCGGATTCGCGCCGAAACCGACAGCGGCCAGCCGACGGTCGTCGCCGAACCGGATAGCCGCATCGCGGGTCTGTATCGGGACATCGCCCGGCGCGCGGCTGCCTGGCTTTCGCGTCAAGCCAGGAATTACAGCCATAAGTTTCCTAATATTGTCATTCAGAATACGTAAAGTTTGATAACGGTATTCTCAATAGCCTCAATCGCATCAATCGGCATTTTCGCGATTCTATTTGGAGGAATCACCATGAAATTGATGAAAGCTATTACCACCGCCGGTTTGCTGGCGCTGTTTGTGGGTGGCGCTGCGTTGCCGGTGAATGAGGCGGAAGCCATTACCCGCTGTCGGGACGTTTACACCCATGGCGTTCATAAGCGTGTTTGCACCACGCGACCGGCTTATCGTCCGAACGATTATCGGCCGGATTATCGCCGTTATGACCGGCGCTATGATCGTCGGGGTTATGGGCATCGAGTGGTTTGTCGGACTTATTGGCGCGATGGCGTCAGATATCGCAATTGCCGACCGGCCAGAGGGCCTCGCTGACAGTCCCTCGCTATGGGTTATGAGGCGCGGCTTCGGCCGCGCTTTTTTTTGGTTGGCGAAAGATTGCCAGCCGCAGGCTTTTCAAAAAAATCGTTCAGAATGTGTAAAGGTTGCCTGGATTATCGTGATAGCCAGGTTAGTCAGTCTTCTATCACGCGAGTCGAGGTCAACATGAAAATACTTAAAGCTGGATTACTGACATTAGCGGTCGTGGGGTTATTTGCCCTGCCGGTGAAGAGTCGTGGGCACTGACCAAATGCAATGTGACGACGATCAACGGTCGCACGGTTAAACGAGTCTGTACCACCACGCGGCCTGTTTACCGCCCGCAACGGTATTCCTCCTATCGGCCTTTCCCGCCGCCACCACCACAACGGCCTGGGTATTATTCCTATCGGCCAGAGCCACGGCCTGATTTTGGGCCTTGGCCTCCTCGCCCCCAGCCTTGGTATGATTGAATAGCCTTGTCGATCCAATTTAAGTTGATCCAATTTAACAGGAACGCGGCTTAAAGCCGCGTTTCGCATTTTCAGGGGAGGGTGCTTGTGCGCTTATGCGACCGTGATATTGAACGCCATTTGGATGAAGGAAAAATTCGGATTGAGCCACGGCCAGCGGTGGGCCGTATTAATGGCGTGAGCGTCGATTTACACCTCGGCAGCCGCTTCCGCGTGTTCAACGATCATGCCGCACCTTACATTGATCTGAGCGGACCGCGTGAGGAGGTCGACCAGGCAATCAATCGGATCATGAGCAAAGAGATCAAGATTGCGCCTGATGAGGCATTTTTCATTCATCCAGGCGAGCTGGCCCTTGCCGCTACCGCTGAGACGATTACGGTGCCAGATGATCTGGTTGGATGGTTGGACGGGCGTTCCAGTCTGGCGCGATTGGGGTTGATGGTGCATGTCACCGCCCATCGCATCGATCCCGGCTGGAGTGGAGCGATTGTGCTGGAGTGCTATAACAGCGGAAAACTGCCATTAGCCCTGCGGCCCGGCATGGCAATTTGCGCGATCAGTTTTGAGACCTTGACCGGACCTGCCATGCGGCCGTATTCAAAACGACAGGATGCCAAGTACAAGCATCAAAGCGGCCCAACGCCAAGTCGCATCGGTGGCGATGGGTCGCTCGATAAGGGCCGTTAAGCCAGCGAGATCGCGGTTTCTAACCGCAACGGCTGCTCAAGCGGCTTACCATCAAACCAAACCTGCTCGCCACGCAAACGCAGTCGCCCTTGGGCAAACCAGTGAATCGCTTGGGGATATAACTGATGTTCCTGTTCCAGCACCCGCGCTGCCAGCCGATCGGGATCGTCGTCTTGCAGCACCGGAACGCGCGCCTGGACGATGACTGGGCCACCATCCAGTTCGGCCGTGACAAAATGAATGCTGGCACCATGCTCGATTTCACCAGCGGCGATGGCGCGTTCGTGCGTATGAAGACCCCGAAATTTCGGCAAAAGCGAAGGATGGATATTGAGCAGACGGCCACGATAATGCTCGGTAAAGCCAGAAGTCAGCACCCGCATGAAGCCTGCCAGGATCACCAGATCCGGCCGGTAGCGGTCAATCAATTCGATCAGCGCCGCTTCAAATGCCGGTCGGTCGGCGAATAGTGTGTGATCCAAATCCAGCGCCGTAACGCCAGCCTGGCGTGCGCGTTCCAGACCTTGAACACCGGGTCGGTTACTGATGACGGCGGCGATTGCGACCGGTAACTCGCCGCTGGCCGCTTGATCTAAAATCGCTTGCAGATTGCTGCCCCGCCCGGAAATCAGCACCACTAATCGCAGTTTGCCGGTGTCACTCACGGCTTGAACTCCACCACCGGCTCACCTTGACCTTCGGCAATTTCGCCGAGCCGCCAAACCGTTTCACCGGCATCGCGCAGTAAAGTCAGCGCTTGATCAACCCGATCGGCAGCGACGCACACCACCAGTCCTACGCCACAGTTGAAGGTGCGCCACATTTCGGCATCAGCCACGTTGCCATGCTGTTGCAGCCACTGAAAGATGGCTGGCCGTTGCCAACCAGACACCTCGATCATGGCCCTCGTATCCACCGGCAGCACCCGTGGCAGGTTCTCAGTCAAGCCGCCGCCGGTGATATGGGCGATGGCGTGAACCTCAACCTGTTCCAGCAATTGCAGGATCGGCTTGACATAGATGCGGGTTGGAGCGAGCAAAGCCGCACCAAGGGTGGCATCGGCAAGCGGCTGAGCAAGATCAGCGCCGCTCACCGCCAGGATTTTACGGATCAGCGAATAGCCATTGGAGTGTGGCCCGGAAGAGGCCAAGCCGAGCAGCACATCGCCCACCTGAACCCGGCGGGGATCGATGATGTTGGTTTTTTCGACGATGCCGACGCAAAAACCAGCCAAGTCATAATCACCGGCCTGATACAACCCTGGCATTTCGGCGGTTTCCCCACCCACGAGTGCCGCGCCAGCTTGCACGCAACCCTCGGCGATGCCCTTGATCACCGTGGCGGCGACTTCGACATCCAGTTTACCGGTAGCGTAATAATCCAGAAAAAACAAAGGCTCTGCGCCGACGACCAACACATCGTTAACGCACATGGCCACCAGATCGATGCCGATGGTGTCGTGTTGATTCAATTCCAACGCCAGCTTTAGCTTGGTGCCTACGCCGTCAGTTCCGGAAACCAGCACCGGCTGGCGGTAGCGCTCAAGCGGCAATTCGAACAGCGCGCCAAAGCCGCCCAACCCGCTCAAAACGCCAGGGCGCGCCGTGCGTCGGGCGTGCGGCTTGATCCGATCCACCAGGCGATTTCCGGCGTCGATATCCACGCCGGCATCGCGATAACTGAGCGCAGGACGTTGTGGAGGCTGCTCATTCACGGGTGTAATCCTCGTTTGCGGTTGGCTCGCGCCAGCCCGATTTAAAGTTGTGTTATCTTACCGCACTTCGTTTTGAAGCCAGGGAATCGCCGTGATCACCGAGTCTTACAATCCGCAAGTCATTGAAGCGGAAGCGCAGCGCTATTGGGACGACCACCGAGCCTTCGCCGTGCGCGAGGAGCCGGGACGCGAGAAATACTATTGCCTGTGCATGTTCCCCTATCCCAGTGGCCGACTGCACATGGGGCATGTCCGCAATTATACAATCGGTGATGTCATTACCCGCTATCAACGAATGCTGGGTAAGAACGTGTTGCAGCCGATGGGTTGGGATGCGTTCGGTCTGCCTGCTGAAAATGCCGCGATGGCGGGCGGTGTTGCGCCGGCGCAATGGACTTACGACAACATCGCCTACATGAAAAAACAGCTCCAGTCGCTGGGTTTCGCGCTGGACTGGGATCGTGAGCTAGCCACTTGCCAGCCGGATTATTACCGCTGGAATCAATGGCTGTTTCTGCGGATGCTGGAGCAGGGCGTCGTCTATCTCAAAACCGGCGTGGTTAATTGGGACCCGGTGGATCAGACCGTACTGGCTAACGAGCAGGTGATCGACGGGCGCGGCTGGCGAACCGGCGCGCTGGTCGAAAAGCGCGAAATCCCAATGTATTACATGGCGATCACCCGCTATGCCGAAGAATTGTTAACGGAGCTTGACAAACTGCCTGGTTGGCCGGAGCAGGTCAAGCTGATGCAGAAAAACTGGATCGGCAAAAGTCATGGGGTGCGGATTGGTTTTCCCTATCAGCTCTCTTCGTCCTCTGGAAGAGCGGCTGAGGGCGAATCTGGCATCCTCTGGGTGTTCACCACCCGCGCCGACACCTTAATGGGCGCGACGTATGTCGCTATCGCCGCCGAGCATCCGCTGGCGCTCCATGCCGCGCAAAACAATCCCGAACTAGCCGCTTTTATTGAGGAGTGCCGACGCGGTGGCGTCACCGAAGCTGAACTGGCGACCCAGGAAAAGAAAGGGATGCCGACTGGCTTGACGGTGACACATCCGCTGACTGATGAACCGTTGCCGTTGTGGCTGGCCAATTACGTGCTGATGGGCTATGGCGAGGGCGCGGTGATGGCGGTTCCCGCCCACGACGAGCGTGATTTCGCCTTCGCCCAGCAATTTGGTTTACCGATCAAACCAGTGATTTGCACCCGTGCAGGCGCTGAAACGCCTGCGCCATGGCGCGATGCCTATGCCGAGCATGGCATCTGTGTCAACTCCGGCAAATACGATGGCCTTGATTTCGCGCAGGCCGTCGATGCTATCGCCTCTGATTTGACCATTCTGGATTTAGGCGAAAAGAAGGTGATCTGGCGGTTGCGCGATTGGGGGATTTCCCGGCAGCGCTATTGGGGAACACCGATTCCGATCATCCACTGCGCGGCGTGTGGCGCGGTGCCGGTGCCGGAAGAACAGCTGCCGGTGGTATTGCCAGAACATCTAGTGCCGGATGGCTCCGGCAACCCGTTGAACAAGTATCCGGAATTTCTCAACTGTGCCTGTCCACAATGCGGCCAGCCTGCGCGGCGTGAGACCGATACGATGGACACTTTCGTCGATTCGTCCTGGTATTTCTTCCGTTATGGGACGCCCGGCGCTAATGCCATGGTGGATGCGCGGGCTGATTACTGGATGCCGGTCGATCAATACATCGGCGGAATTGAGCACGCCATCCTGCATCTTTTGTATTCGCGATTCTGGACCAAGGTCATGCGCGATCTTGGCTTGACCCGGGTATCGGAGCCGTTCGCTAATCTGCTCACCCAGGGCATGGTGTTAAACCATATCTTCTTTCGTAAGGGTGACAAGGGCGGCATCAGCTACTATCCGCCCGCCGATGTGGACATGAGCCGCGATGAGCAAGGGCGCGTGGCGAAGGTGACAGCCGTTGCAGACGGTCAGCCCGTCGAATACGGCGGTATCGGCACCATGTCCAAGTCCCGCAAAAACGGGGTAGACCCGCAAACGCTGATCGAACAATACGGTGCCGACACCGCTCGGCTGTTTATGATGTTCGCCGCACCGCCGGAACAGGCGTTGGAATGGTCTGATACCGGGGTGGCCGGGTCCTACCGTTTTTTGCGGCGGCTTTGGGTCTATGCAGCCGAACAACAAGAGGCGCTCCGCACCGCTGGCGTGGTCGATCCTGCTGCGCTGGATGACGCACTACGCACCTTGCGTCGGGAAATCCACGAAGCGTTGCGGCAAGCCTTATTCGATTTTGGCCGCCATCAATTCAATACCGTGGTGTCCGGCGGGATGAAGATGTTAAACGCGCTGGCGCGGATTGACGGCGATAGCGCCGCGGCGGATACCGTGCGTCGTGAAGGGATGAGTCTGCTGTTGCGGTTGTTATCGCCTATCGTTCCGCACGTTACCCACACCCTGTGGCGCGAATTGGCCTATGGCGATGATGTGTTGAGCGCCGCCTGGCCCCAGCCGGAGGAGACCGCTCTCGCTCGCTCTCTGGTCAGCTTGGTGGTCCAGGTCAACGGTAAGCTGCGTGGCCAGATCGATGTGCCGGTTGATGCGGATCGCGCTGTCATCGAACAGGCCGCGCAAGACGAACCCAATGTGCAACGTTTCGTCGAAGGACGCCCGGTGCGCAAGATCGTCATTGTCCCTGGCAAGCTGGTCAATCTGGTGTGTTAATAAGGATTCGTCATGAATCGGCTGATGGCGGCGGTTTTGACGGTAGCGGTTCTCCTGGTCGAGGGGTGCGGGTTCCATTTGCGCGGTCAGGTGGAATGGCCGCCAGAGCTGCGGGTGATCTTTGTGCAAAGCCAGCAGGGGATCGGGATGCCGCCCGGCGCGCTAAACCGCAAACTGCGCCTTGTACTGGCCGGTAGCGGGGTCAGTATCACCTCCGATCCCACCCAGGCTACAGCCATCCTCACTATCCTGAACGAAGGCAGTGGGCGGCGCACGGTGGCGGCTGATCGGCTCGATATCAAGCGCGAGCATTTGGTCGTTTACAGCGCCGCTTACGAGCTAAAACTCGCCAATGGCAAGCTGCTGATTCCGGCGGAAGGCGTCAGCGCCAATCGGCTTTTGCTGTTTGACGAGAATCGGGTGCTGGGTTTTGAAAATGCGCAGGAATCGCTGGTCGATCATATGGTGGATGATTTGGCCTGGCAGATCGTTCGGCGTTTGCAGGCGATCAAACCTTGAGAGTGCGTCCCGACCAACTGGCCGGGCATCTGCGTAAAACCCTGGCACCCTTGTACCTGGTGTTCGGCGAAGAGCCGTTGCAGGCGCTGGAGGCCGCCGATGCGATCCGTCTTGCCGCACGCGAGCGAGGCCATGCCGAGCGGCAATGTCTAACCGTGGAAGCGGGCTTTGAGTGGGGCGCGTTAGCCCGTTTGGCCGCGAGTCCTTCGTTATTTGCTGATCGGCGCTTGTTGGAGCTGCGGTTAGACAACGCGAAACCAGGCGATGCGGGCGCTCAGGCTTTAGCCAATTATGCCGCTCGCCCCGCCGAGGATGCCGTCTTGCTGGTAACCGCCGGTAAACTGGACTGGAATACCCAGAAAAGCCGCTGGTTCACGGCATTGGATCAAGTCGGTGTCATCATCGCCGCGCTGCCTTTGGAAGCGCGGCAATTGCCCGGCTGGATCGAACGACGGCTGCGGGATCGTGGTCTGAATCCTACAACCGATGCCGTGGCGCTTTTGGCTGAACGGGTCGAAGGCAACCTGCTGGCCGCCGCGCAGGACATCGAAAAATTGGCTTTACTCACCGATGATCGGCAAGTGACCCTGCCAGCGGTGTTAGCAGCAGTTGACGACAGCGCCCGTTACAGCATCTATGATTTTGTAGACGCCGCCTTGCTCGGCCAAGCCGACCGGGTGGCGCGGATTCTGAACGGCTTGCGCGAGGAAGGACTGGAACCGGTACTAATCAACTGGGCGCTGCATCAGGAAGTGCGTCGGCTGGCCGCGTTAGCCTTCGCCCGCAGTCAGGGGCAGACGCTGGAAGCGGGGCTGGCTGAGCAGAAAGTCTGGGAAAAGCGTAAGCCATTGCTTCGGCAGGCCATGCAGCGGTTAACCCTGGCCGATGGTCAGCGGTTGCTGCGGGCTTGCGCTCGGACCGATCAAGTCATCAAGGGTATCGAGGTCGGTTCGGTCTGGGACGAGTTGCTGGCGAATGGTTTGCGGCTGGCTGGAGTGGAGTTGTTGGCCGCACCGATTGAGCAATCATTGCCGATGCGGTAAACCGGATCGGTTACTGGATGACGTGACGATGACTATGAACGCGGATACATCCAGCGCGATTACGCGCTACATGACTGAAGTGGGCCAGCGCGCCCGCGCCGCTGCGCGCATCGTTGGCCGCGCCGAAACGCGCAGCAAAGATGCCGCCCTGCACGCGATTGCTGAGGCATTGGAAGCGGCGGAAACGACTTTGCGGGCTGCCAATCAACTGGATATGGAGGCTGGTCGAGCGGCTGGTTTGGAACCCGCTTTACTCGACCGGCTGGAACTGACCCCGAAAGGCATCCGGGCGATGGCGCAGGGCTTGCGCGAAGTGGCGGCCCAAGCCGATCTGGTAGGCGAGATCACCGACCTCAAATACCGACCGTCCGGCATTCAAGTTGGCCGGATGCGGGTGCCGCTGGGGGTGATCGGCATCATCTACGAATCCCGCCCGAACGTCACGGCGGATGCCGCCGCCTTGTGCCTGAAAGCGGGTAATGCCGCGATCTTGCGCGGCGGTTCCGAAGCGCTCAACTCCAACCGCGCTATTGCTGCTTGCATCCAGCAGGGTCTGGCCGCCGCCAGCCTGCCAGCCGATGCAGTGCAAGTGATTGAAACCGCAGATCGCGCGGCCGTCGGTGAGCTGATCCGTATGGCCGAGTATGTCGATGTGATTGTGCCGCGCGGTGGCAAGGGCTTGATTGAGCGGATCAGTCGTGAAGCGCGGGTACCCGTCATCAAGCATCTGGATGGGGTGTGTCACGTCTATATCGACGACCGCGCCGATCTCGAAAAGGCCATCGCTGTTGCATTTAACGCCAAAACCCAACGTTATGGCACCTGCAACACCATGGAGACTTTGCTGGTGGCCGACGGGATCGCCGAGCGGGTGTTACCGGTGCTGGGGCGGATGTATCAAGAAGCTGGTGTGGAATTGCGTGGTTGCGTGCGCACCCGCGATCTTATCCCTGGCGTTCATTTCGCGAGCGAAGATGATTGGTACGCTGAATATCTTGCGCCCATCCTGGCAGTTCGGATCGTCAAGGACATAGATGAGGCGATGGAGCATATCGCCGTCTACGGCTCAGCACATACCGACGCTATTATCACGGAGGATTACAGTCGAGCGCGGCGCTTTCTGCGCGAAGTTGACTCCAGTTCGGTCATGGTCAACGCCTCGACGCGCTTTGCCGATGGTGGGGAGTATGGTCTGGGGGCCGAAATCGGCATCAGTACTGACAAGCTGCACGCGCGAGGACCGGTAGGCATTGAGGGTTTGACCACTCTGAAATTCGTGGTGTTAGGCGATGGCCACTTGCGCCGCTGAATCTGGACTCGCCTTGGCCATCGGCTTTTCGTCGATCCGGTGGCGGGCTTGACGGCTTTGGCGTTGCGCCCGATTGGCGTTTTCGGCGGTACCTTCGATCCGATTCATCATGGCCATCTGCGACCGGCGCTGGAGTTGTTGGAAGCGCTAAATCTTGCCGAAATCCGCTTCATCCCCTGCCGGATTCCGGTTCATCGCGATACCCCGGCAATCACTGCTGAACAGCGTCTGGAACTCGTGCGGCTGGCGACGGTCGGACAAGCAGGCTTTGTGGCGGATGATCGCGAGCTACGCCGGTCTGGCCCCTCGTACATGGTCGATACCCTGGCTTCGCTGCGTGAGGAAGTCGGTGCGACGGTGTCGCTGTGCCTGATCGTTGGCAGTGACGCTTTTCGGGGGTTAGCTACCTGGCGGCGCTGGCGAGAGTTAACCGATCTTGCCCATCTGGTGGTGATGCAGCGACCGGGCGCATCGCCCACCTTTCCATCTGAACTGGAGGCTTTTGTAGCCCCGCGTTTCGTGGCCGATCCTCTGGACCTATCCAAACAATCGGCCGGTTCGATCCTGTTGCAACCGGTCACCCAATTAGCTATTTCCGCGACGCAAGTGCGCACCTTACTAGCACGCGGTCAATCAGTTCGTTATTTGTTGCCGGAGACGGTATTGGCTTATATCCATGACCATGCCCTCTACCGCTCGCCTGTTATGACCCATCCTGCTACCCAATGAGGAAAAACCAGATTCCATGCAACTTGAAGATTTGCAGAAACTCGTTATCGATGCCCTCGACGACATCAAAGCCCAGGACATCAAAATCATGGATGTACGGGGCGTCGCCAGCTTCACCGATCTGATGATTGTGGCCAGCGGCACTTCGACCCGCCATGTCAAGGCGATTGCCGATAAGGTAGTCGAGAAAGCGAGCCAGGCTGGCAATAAGCCGCTGGGCGTCGAGGGTGATCGGGAAGCCGAGTGGGTGTTGGTGGATCTGAACGACATCATCGTCCATGTCATGCTGCCGCAGACCCGCGATTTTTACAATCTGGAAAAGCTGTGGTCGATGCGTGACCGCTCCAGCGTGAGCCATGGGGCGGGTAGCGGCATGATCGCAGGCGGATGAAGATTCACCTCCTCGCTGTCGGCGGCCGCATGCCGGACTGGATCAAGGCAGGTTACGCTGAATACGCGCAACGCCTGCCGCCAGAGTGTGCCTTGCATCTGAGTGAGATTGCCGCTGGTAAACGGGGACCGAAAGCCGACATCGGCCGTGTCCTTCGCGAGGAAGGGGAACGTTTACTGGCAGCGGTCCCGTCCGGTTCATGCCTTATCGCTTTGGACGAACGCGGCCAGCAATGGAGTACGGCGGAGTTAGCTGAGCAGTTAAGTGGTTGGCTGCGGGACGGGCGTGATCTGAGTTTATTGGTGGGCGGCCCCGATGGCCTGGATGCGTCTTGTCGCGCCCGCGCTGAACGGCATTGGTCGCTGTCGCGGCTGACTCTGCCGCATCCGCTGGTTCGGGTGCTGGTCGCTGAACAGGTGTATCGGGCGTGGAGTTTGCTACATAACCACCCCTATCATCGGGCCTAAGATGTCGGCTGCTTGCATTTATCTCGCCTCTGCGTCGCCGCGTCGCCGCGAACTCCTCCGCCAGATTGGCGTGCGTTATCGGCTAGCACCGGTCACAGTCGATGAAAGTCGCTGGCTGGCGGAACCTCCAGCGGCCTATGTCGCTCGACTGGCGCTGGCTAAGGCGCAAGCGGGTGTGGCAGCGATACGGCCTGGCCGATGCGCGAATTGGCCGGTGCTGGGCGCGGATACCGCGGTCGTTGTGGATGATAGGGTGCTTGGCAAACCGGCGGATCGAGAGGAAGGGCTGGCGATGCTGGCTTTATTGTCAGGTCGCGAACACACGGTATTAAGCGGCGTGGCCCTGGCGACGACGGCGCGCCATGCGGTAAAAGTCCAGGAAAGCCGCGTTCGGTTTCGCGAGCTATCCGCAGCGGAACGAGCCGCCTATTGGGCGAGTGGCGAACCAGCCGATAAAGCGGGCGGTTACGGTATTCAAGGGCGAGCGGCGGGCTTCATCGCTGAGCTGCGCGGCAGCTATTCGGGCGTCATGGGGCTGCCGCTGTTTGAAACCCTCGAATTGCTACAGGAGTTCGGTATGCTCCTTTGGCCTCCATCAACCTTCCAATAGGGATAGGGATCGCATGAGCACGCGCGCCGAAGGCGGCACCGGCGACGAAATTTTGATCAATGTCACGCCGCGCGAAACGCGGGTGGCGGTGGTCGAAAACGGCGTTTTGCAGGAAATTCTGATCGAACGGGCGGGTAAGCGCGGCCTGGTGGGCAACATTTACAAAGGTCGTATTGCGCGGGTCTTGCCCGGTATGGAAGCGGCGTTCGTGGACATTGGTCTGGACCGCGCCGCTTTCTTGCACGTATCGGATATTCGGGTCGAAATCCTCGGCCAGAATAGCACCACGGACAGCGGTGAGCGGGCCTCAGCGATTACCGATCTGGTGCGGGAAAATCAGGAAGTGGTGGTGCAGGTGATCAAAGACCCCATCGGCACCAAGGGGGCGCGGCTCACCACGCACATCACCTTACCCTCGCGCTTTCTGGTCTTTTTGGCTGATTCCGAGGTTGCTGGGGTCTCGGTGAAAATCGACGGCGAGCGCGAGCGCCAGCGCTTGAAGGAAGTGGTCAATCTCTTTCGAACCGAATTCGGCGGCGGCTATATCGTGCGTACCGCAGCCGAGGGCATCGAAGCCTGGGCATTGCGGGCTGACATGCAGTTTTTGCTGCGACTGTGGGGGTCGATCCAGGAGCGGATTCGGCAAGTCAGCGGGGTGGCTGCCTTGTATGAGGATTTGCCACTGGTATTGCGGGTCTTGCGCGATTTTGTCGGTGATAGTGTGGAGAAAGTCCGCATCGATTCGCGCGAGACCTGCCAGCGGATGCTGGAATTCGCCGACAAGTTCGTACCGGAAATGGGGCCGCGCCTGGAACACTATCCCGGCGAGCGACCCATTTTTGAGCTGTACGGGATCGAAGAAGAAATCCAGCGGGCGCTGGGCAAGAAAGTTCCTCTCAAATCCGGCGGTTATCTGATTGTCGATCAGACCGAGGCGATGACGACGATTGATGTCAACACCGGAGCCTATGTCGGCCATCGCAATCTGGAGGAGACGATTTTCAAGACCAATCTGGAAGCCGCCGCTGCCATCGCTCGCCAGCTACGCTTGCGCAATCTGGGCGGGATCATCATTCTCGATTTTATCGATATGGTTAGCGAAGAGCATCAGCAGGCGGTGCTGAAAGCCCTGGAGAAACACCTGGAGAAGGATCGGGCCAAGAGCCATATTTCCCAGGTCTCGCCGCTGGGCCTGGTGGAAATGACCCGCAAGCGCACCCGCGAAAGTTTGGAGCAGATTTTGTGCGAGCCATGTCCTTTGTGCGCTGGCCGGGGTTCGATCAAAACCGCTGAAACGGTTTGTTATGAGATTTTCCGCGAGCTGCTGCGCGAAGCCCGCCAATATGCGCCACGCCGCTTCGTGGTGCTGGCCGCGTCGGAGGTGGTGGATGCGATGCTTGATCAGGAGTCCAACAGCGTGGCTCAGTTGGAAGCGTTCATCGGCTTGCCGATCAAGTTTCAGGCAGAGACGCTGTATACCCGCGAGCAATATGATGTGGTGTTGATGTGATCTGGCATTCGCACAGTGTGTCGCGCCGGGCGCTGCGCTGGCTGCGCTGGCTGACTTTAGCCTGCCTTTTGCTGCTTTTATCGCTGGCGGCGCTGGCCCAGTGGTGGCTACTGCCGCGTTTGGATAGCTACCGCGAGACGTTTGGGCAAACGCTCAGTGAGTATTTACACCTGCCGGTGCGGGTCGAAGGCGTGAGCGCGCTGCGCGATGGCTGGCGGCTGGGTCTGCGGTTGCGCGGCATCAGCCTGTACGATCCGCAGCGCGATGCGGCGTTGGCGCATTTTTCTCAGGCCATCATTGCCCTGGATTTATGGCATTCCCTCTGGCGACAGCGGCCGATCATCGGTCGGGTTCGGTTCGAAGGCGCGCGCTTGACGCTGGAAACCGGGCCGGATGGCGCTTTACGCCTCTTCGGGGACGGCGAGGACAGCGGTAGTGCCAAACGGTTGCCGGATATGGCCCGCTGGCTGTTCGACCTGCCACAACTGGAGATCGTCGGCGAACGCCTGGCGATCCGGCGGCCCGGCGGGTTCTCTCTTGAAATCCTTGATCCCTACCTTGATCTACAACAGACACAACGCGGTCGCCGCTTTGCCTTCACGGCGGCGTTTCCGGCGGCATTGGGCGAGCGCTTCCGATTGGTGGTGGAGCGTGAAGAATCCGCCGAGGCATTGCAGCAGGAGCGGGGAACGTTCGAACTTCACGCGGAGAGGATGAATCCAGCCGGGTGGCCACTGCCCTGGTCTTTACCGTTGGCCAGCGCTCGCGCCAGCTTAGAGCTGAAAGGCGACTGGCAACAGTGGCAGCCGATTCGCTTGACGGGTGTCTTGCGCCTGGCTGAGGCGGTGGCGGTCGCCGAACCGGGTTCTGCGCCGTTAAAGTCCTGGCTGGCGCGCTCGCCGCAGAGCGAGATTCAATTCGGCTGGCAACAGACGGAAAAGGGCTGGCGATTACAAGGCGATGCCCGGATCCAGGATGGCAAAGGGCAAGTTATCGCGGTACCGACCTTCGATCTAGCGGGGATTGAGCAAGGCTGGCAGGGTAACGTGCGCGGGTTGCGGGTGCAGGATCTGTGGGCTTGGGCGACGCCTTGGCTAGATGAAACGGCCCGCGCCGGGCTGGTTCCGCTTGAGCTGCGTGGCGAACTGCCAGAAATCACTTTTCAGGCCAGCCCAGACGCCGCTGATTACACCGCCAGCCTGCGTTTTAAGGGTCTGGGCTGGCGGCCTGCGCAGGGTTTGCCGGGCTTGGATAATCTAAGCGGTACGCTGACTGTTGGGCCAGATCAAGGCCGCCTTGAGCTGGAGAGTCGCCGACTTCGGGTGGATGCGGAAAAAGCGCTGCGCGAGCCAGTGACTATCGATACGCTAACCGGTGCTGTGAATTGGCGACGTTCCAGCGGTGAGCTACGCCTGGAGAGTCAGGGTCTGGCGCTTAGCAATGCCGATTTGAACATGCGCTTGATGGGCAGCGTCACTATTCCGGCCAGCGGTGAGCCGTTGCTTGATGTCAAAGGCCGCTATCAGGATTTGCAGGTGGCGCGGTTGCGGCGCTATCTGCCCGCGGCGTTCATGCCTGCTCAATCGGTCGCCTGGCTGGATCAGGCTTTACTGGCCGGGTCGGCGACCGGGGATGTGGTGTGGCGCGGCGCGCTATCGCGGTTTCCCTTCGATGCCGGTGATGGGTTGTTTGAGGCGCGGTTTCGCATTGATGGTGCTGTGGTGAACTATACGCCAGGCTGGCCTCGGCTGGAGGATGGCCAACTGGCGGTGACCTTCCGCAATCGCGCCCTGCGGATAGAAACCGAAGCGGGTCGCTTGCTCGATAGCACTGTAGAAAATCTCGTGGTGTGGATTGACGATCTGGCTGAGGCCACTGTGAAGGTCGAAGGTCGTGCCAAGGGGCCGGGGGCCACGATGTGGCAGGCGTTTCAGAACAGTCCAGCGGGCCGCGCTCTAGGTGAGGAATTGCCCGATCTGCGAATCGACGGTGCCGCCACGCTCAATCTGGATCTGGCCATTCCTTTGGACCCGCGTCCTAATCGGATTCAGGGCACGGTCGAGCTAGCGGGAAATAAGCTACGCCTGCCGGTTTGGGATATCGGTCTGGATAGCGTGCGCGGCGAGGTGAGGTTCACTGACAATGACCTGGCTGCCGAGAATATCCAAGCCGTATGGCGCGGTGAGCCGATCCGACTTGGCCTGGATTTAGCCACTGGTCGCGAGGGCCGCCGTGAACTTCGCACCCGCTTGCAAGGGCGCTTGGCCGTGCGCGATCTGCTTGGAGAAACGGGGGCCGCCCTGGAGCCGTATGTCAGCGGCAAAACGGCTCTTGCGGTTGCTCTGGCCGTCCCCACGCAGCGTGAGGGCCGCAGCGCGTCACCTTTTACCCTGGAAGTGACTTCGGATCTACGCGGCGTCGCTGTCCGCTTACCGGCTCCTTTGGGCAAGACCGCAGCCGAATCCCGCCCCTTTAAAGCCCGGTTACTTCCTATTGCCGCAGGGAAAAATACCCACTTAGCGCTGGATTACGGGCCTACAGTGCGGGCTTTATTGGCGGTTGACGGTTTTCCGCGCCAGCCCCGTTTTGAGCGCGGTGAACTGCGCATCAACACCGGTGCTGCGAAAATGCCCGAACGACCCGGTTTAGCCGTGATCATGCGTTTACCGCGCTGGACCCTGGACTTAGCCAGTCTGTCGGCGGGAAACGAAGCCACCGGTTCAAGCCAAAAGCAACGGCCGCCGACTACGGTCAAGCATCGGTCGCCCACCCTGGGTTGGGCGTTCTTGCACAGTGTCGATGCCCAGATCGATGAATTGCTGATCGGCGGGCGCTCGTTTGCAACCGTGCATCTTCATGCAATCCCGCATGATGGCGGACTGCAGATCGATTGCGATGGTCAGGCGCTAGCGGGCCGCATCATGCTCCCGGCAGAGCCAACGCCGGAGCAGCCCTGGCAGATCGCGCTGGAGCGCTTGCATCTCGGTCCAAAAACTGACCCTAAAGCAGAAGCAGATCAAGCACCCTTCGCCGACGCAGACCCTCGGCGTTTGCCGCCATTGACGCTCACCATAGCCGATCTTCGCGCTGACCAGGCGTCGCTTGGCCAGGTGAAATTGATTGCCAAGCCGGTGACCGGTGGCGTTCAGCTTAGCGAAATCGCCGTAAAGAGTGAGGGAGGGCAGATCAACGCCAGCGGCGAGTGGCGCTGGGCTGGCGGTGGCCAAGTGGCGCGATTGGCCGCTACTTTGGAAAGTCGTTCTTTGGGTGATGTGCTGAAAACCTTTGGCTATGCCGAGAACGGCGTCAGCCGTGGCGAAACCCATGCAGAGTTAGCGCTCGAATGGCAAGGCGCGATGGCCGGTTTCAATCTGGATCAAGTCGACGGGGCACTGAAGCTGAAGGTAGGCCCTGGCCAACTGCGGGACATTAACCCCGGACTGGGGCGGATGATCGGGATACTCAATGTCCAGAATTTCACCCGGCGGCTTAATTTCGATTTCAGCGATGTGTTTCAGCCGGGGATGGCCTTTGACCGGATCACCGGCGATGTCACCTTAAAGGGTAGCCAGGCCCATACCGATAACCTGTTGATTGAAGCGCCGGCGGCGCGGATCGAAATGCAGGGTCGGGCTGGGCTGCGCAGCCGCGACTATGACCAGATCATCACGGTCATGCCCCGCTACGGGGTGGCACTGCCTGTTGCGGGTGTCATTGCCGGAGGTCCGGTAGTCGGTGCGGCGATGTTGGTTGCTGAGCGGGTATTGCAAAAGGGGCTGGAGCGGGCCACCCGCTATCGTTACGCCCTGAAAGGCTCCTGGGATAAGCCGATCATGGAGTATTTGCCAGAACCGTTGCTCTCGCGCAGCGGCCTCGCCAGCGAGAATTGAGGAGATCAGGTCATGCCGATCATCGCCGCCATCCAGATGGTTTCCGGTGCCAACGTGGCGAAAAATTTGGCGACTGCGGCTGAATTGCTGGCCCAGGCGGCCGAGGCCGGGGCGCAATTAGCGGTTCTTCCAGAGAATTTTGCCCTGATGGGGCGTGGTGAAGACGATAAGGTCACCGTGCGCGAACGGCCAGGGATTGGGCCATTGCAAGCATTTTTGGCCGAACAAGCCGCCAGACACCGCTTATGGCTGGTCGGTGGCACGATCCCGCTGCACGCGGTGAATGGCCCGCATCGGGTGCGCGCCGCCTGTCTCTTGTTCGACGCCACGGGCCGACAAGTCGCCCGTTACGATAAAGTCCATTTATTTGACGTGCAGGTCGTCGGCAGCACCGAGCGTTACGCCGAGTCGGCCACTATCGAGCCGGGCGAATGCTATGTGGCGGCTGATACCCCTCTGGGGCCGCTGGGCTTGGCGGTGTGCTATGACGTGCGTTTTCCGGAGCAATTTCGGGCGCTGGCGGCGCGTGGGACGACCATCCTGGCCTTGCCAGCCGCGTTTACCGCTGCGACCGGCAAGGCCCATTGGGAAACGCTGCTGCGAGCGCGGGCCATCGAAAATCAGTGCTATGTGGTGGCGGCAGCGCAAGGCGGCCGCCATGCCAATGGCCGGGAGACTTACGGCGATAGCCTGATCATCGATCCCTGGGGCGACATTCTCGCGCGCTTGCCGCACGGGCCGGGCGTGATCTTGGGCGAATTTGATCCTGAACGCCTCCATCAGATTCGTCGTCAGTTCCCGGTGCTGGAGCATCGCGTCCCTGATAGGGAGCTAACATGACCGCTGCGACGCTTGCGCTTGCTCGTCAACAGTTGCTAACGCCCGCCGGTTTGGGGGAAGACGACTTACATAAAACCCTGGGCTGTCTGCTGGGTCATGCTATTGACAGCGGCGATTTATATTTTCAGCTTCGACGGGCCGAATCCTGGTCACTGGAAGACGGCGAGGTCAAACAGGCTGGCCATGCCATTCATCAGGGTGTTGGGGTACGGGCGGTCAGCGGCGAGAAAACCGGCTTTGCCTATTCTGATGAGATCTTGCCGACTACGTTGCTGGAAGCGGCCAGCGCCGCTCGTGCCATCGCCCGCCATGGGGCTGATGGGCAATTGCCGGTCTGGCGCTCGGTGGAGCGGGTGGCGCGTTATCAACCGCTCGATCCGCTGGCTAGCTTAAACGCCGAGGCCAAAATTCACTTGCTGGCTCACGTCGATGCCGAAGCGCGCCGTCAGGATTCACGGGTGACTCAGGTCATGGTCAGCCTGGCGGGAAGCCAGGATACGATTTTGGTGGTCGGGAGCGATGGGACGCTGGCGGGCGATGTGCGGCCCCTGGTACGGCTCAATGTCACTGTCATCGTTGAGGCACAGGGTCGACGTGAACAGGGTAGCGCTGGCGGCGGTGGCCGGGTGGCGTATGGCTGGTTTCTCGATCAGGAACGCGCGCTTGGCTATGCGCGGGAAGCGGTGCGCCTGGCGTTGGTTAACCTGGAGGCGATCCCCGCACCGGCCGGAACGATGACCGTGGTCCTGGGGCCAGGCTGGCCCGGTATTCTCCTGCATGAAGCCATCGGTCACGGTTTGGAAGGGGATTTCAATCGTAAAGGCACCTCGGCTTTTAGCGGGCAGATTGGCGAACGAGTGGCCTCGCCGCTCTGTACCGTAGTGGATGATGGAACCCTGGCCGACCGGCGCGGTTCCCTGAGCATCGACGATGAAGGAACGCCAACCCGCTGCACCCCCTTGATTGAGGGTGGGGTGCTTAAGGGTTATTTGCAGGACAAGCTTAATGGTCGCTTGATGAAAACCGCCTCAACTGGCAATGGTCGGCGCGAATCCTATGCGCATCTGCCGCTACCGCGCATGACCAATACCTACCTGTTGCCGGGCGCGAGCGAGCCGGGGGAGATCATCGCTTCAGTGACGAAGGGGCTTTATGCGGTCAATTTCGGCGGCGGTCAGGTCGATATTACCTCAGGTAAGTTTGTCTTCTCCGCCAGCGAAGCGTACCTGATCGAAAACGGCCGTGTGACCCGACCGGTCAAAGGTGCAACCTTGATCGGTAACGGCCCGGAGGTGTTGACTCAGGTGTCGATGGTCGGCAACGACTTACAACTGGATGCCGGTGTCGGTACCTGTGGCAAGGAGGGGCAAAGCGTGCCCGTCGGTGTCGGCCAACCGACATTGCGCATTGATGCCTTGACCGTCGGCGGCACGCACGCTTGAGCGCTATTTTCCACTCGCTGGCCCACCAAAAACTGTTGCTGCTATGTCTTTAGCCATGACGCGCGCCACGGCCCCGTTGCCAGAGCGGCAAACGCTGGAAGCCCTAGTCGCTGACATCCTTGCGGAAGCCAAAGCCCAAGGCGCTAGTGCTGCTGAAGCGGCTGTTAATTTCGGCGCGGCCTTATCGGTCACAGTGCGCCTCGGCGAGGTTGAAACGCTGGAGCATCATCGCCAGCGCGGTTTGGGGGTAACGGTTTATAACGGCCAAAGCCGGGGTTCGGCCAGCACGGCGGACTGGCGGCCATCTGCGATTCGGGAAACGGTGCGCAGCGCGTGCGCCATCGCTGGTTATACTGCCGCCGATCCGTTTGCCGGTCTGGCTGATCCAGAGCGATTGGCGCGAGAAATCCCTGATCTGGACTTGTATCACCCCTGGCCGCTGACTGCCGAGGCGGCTATTGCCCTGGCCGGTGAATGCGAAGCAGCAGCGTTGGCCTACGATCCGCGCATCCGCAATTCCGAAGGCGCTAGCGTAACCACTCAAGTCGGCCTGTTGATCTATGGCAACTCGCACGGTTTTTGCGGCGGCTATCCGACCAGTCGCCATTCGTTGAACTGCTCGGTGATTGCGCAGCAAGGTACCGAAATGCAGCGCAATCATTGGTATACGGTGGCGCGCGCTGACAATGGCCTGCAAGCGCCAGCCAGTGTTGGCCAAATTGCCGCCCAGCGGGCGTTGCGTCGGTTGGGGAGTCGTCGGCTCGATACCCGGCAAGTCCCGGTGTTGTTCGCTCCGGAACTGGCGCGGGGTTTGATCGGGCATTTCACCGCCGCCATTCGCGGTGGCGCGTTGTATCGGAAAGCGTCATTTCTGTTGGATCGATTAGGGACAGCTGTTTTTCCAAGCTTTATCACCCTCCAGGAGCGGCCTCATCTACCCAGGGGTTTAGCCAGCGCGCCTTTTGACAGTGAGGGCGTGGCGACTGTCGCCCGTGATCTGGTGACTGGCGGCGAGCTACGGGGTTATCTATTGGACAGCTATTCCGCACGCCGCCTGGGGATGGCGACTACTGGCAATGCGGGTGGCGCTCACAATCTGATTGTCGAGCCTGGCGCGCTGGATCAGGCTGATCTATTGCGGCAATTGGGGACCGGCTTATGGGTGACGGAGTTGCTCGGCCATGGCGTTAATCTGGTCACCGGTGATTATTCGCGCGGCGCTTCGGGTTTTTGGGTCGAGAACGGGCAACCGCAATACCCGGTCCAGCAGATCACCATTGCTGGCAATCTCAATCAGATGTTCAAAACCATCGTGGCTGTCGGTAATGATGTGGACGCGCGCGGCGCTATTCAGTGTGGTTCTGTTTTGTTGGAGCGGATGACGGTTGCTGGGGAGTAGGGGTTTTTGGGAGTAGTAGTAAAATCTATTGCTTGAATTATGGCGGATAGTAGATAGATGGGAACTACGTAATCATTAGTTAGGTGCTGAAGGCTACGAATCTACAGCAAGCTCGCCTTGAATGGGCAAATTTACGCGGTGCCGTCATCATCAATTGCGATCTCAGAGCCACATACGATGATTCCACCCAGTGGCCAGATGGGTTCGATCCAGCGCAATTTGGGGCGGTCCATATAGAATCCGGCTAAGGTATGCGAAAGTACCCGAAAAGATGCCTAAATTACCGTTGAGCCGAAGCACCAACAGTAGGCTGCCATGCCAATGCCGTCCAGTTGACGCTACGTTAGGTTAATAGAATAACTTTGAAGCAAAACAGCGCCGTTATATGCTTCCTGTATGTCTTGGGAATTTGTTCCTACTCAGGACAGACACTTACAAGGCAATAAAAATTCTTCCGGAGTACCTGATGCCCAAAGACCCGCGCCACGCCCTTGATACCCGCGCCATTCACGGTACGACGCTTCAGGATTCGCATGGTAGCCCCCACATACCGATCTATAACACCACGACCTTTGCCTTTCCCTCGACCGCTGCGCTGCTGGATGTCGTAGATGGCCGCAAACCAGGTAGCCTTTATACCCGCTATGGCCTGAATCCCAGTTTATTGGCGCTGGAAGAAACTCTGGCGAGTCTGGAAAGCGCCGAATCAGCCTGGGCGTTTTGTTCGGGGATGGCGGCCGAGGCGGCTCTATTTTTAACTCACGGCCGTGAGGGAATCGTCTGTCTGGGCGACGCCTATGGTGGCACGTTGGACCTGCTATCAAGCCAGTTGCCCCTGCTGGGCATTCCAACCCATTTTTTGCTCGGCAATGAGCTTGATCGCCTCGATGCTTTGCTAGCCGGTGGCACCAAGCTGGTGTTTTTCGAGACACCGACCAATCCACTGCTGGAAATCTTCGATATACGGGCCATCGCCAAGTCAGCCCATGCCCGTGGTGCCTGGGTCGCCGTCGATAACACTTTCGCCTCGCCGGTCAATCAACGGCCGTTGGAATTGGGTGCCGACTTCGTGGTGCATAGCGCAACCAAATATTTGGGCGGCCACAGCGATCTGACGGCAGGCGTATTGGCAGGTGCCAGGGACTTACTGTTGCCGGTCTGGAACTGGCGCAAGAACCTGGGTTCAGCCATCGCTCCCGAAACTGCCGCGCTACTCTCGCGCAGCTTGCGAACCCTGTCGGTACGAGTTCGTCAGCAGAATGTGAGTGCGCAAGCGATAGCAGAGGCGATGGCACGTCACCCGAAAATCGCACGCGTGTACTATCCGGGCTTACCTGATGATCCCGGCCATGCCTTAGCGCAAACCCAGATGAACGGCTTTGGCGGGATGCTAACCATCCAGATCGCCGGTAGCGGTGAACACGCCAGCCAGGTTGCGGATCGGCTGCGGCTGTTCACACTGGCACCGAGTCTCGGCGGTGCGGAGAGCCTGGTTACGCAGCCCTGCACCACGACCCACCATGGCCTTAGCGCTGAGGAGCGAGCGAGACGGGGCATCGCTGATTCGCTGTTACGCCTGTCAATTGGCCTGGAAGACCCAACCGATTTGATTGCCGATCTGGAACAAGCGCTGACTTGAGGGCGCTAAACCCGTCCCTGAGCGAAGCAGTGCGCCTAACGAGGGTTGGATTGCCGATAGCCAAGCGTTGGTGAAAGGCGCTTAGGATTCGCGCTTTTGCAGGAGAAAATAAAACCGCCCGTTTTCTTCGCGCGACTCCAACAGGGTATGGCCCATTTGCTGACTGAAAACCGTAAAATCGCGGACGGCTTCGGGGTCAGTAGTGATGACCCGTAACAACTGGCCACCGGTCAACCCGGCCAAGGCTTTCTTGGCCTTGAGAATCGGCAGGGGACAGTTAAGTCCTGAGGTATCAAGTTCGGTGGTGACGGCGGTCATAGCGAGGGTGGTTTGATCTGGTTGGTCAAGACCGATTGAAGCACGCCTGGCCGGGCGGCGCAAATTCCGGAACCTCGCGCGCCTGGCGGGTTCCAAGCCCATGTCATCCATCAGGTTATGGTTATCCTATGTCTCCGCGTCCTCTTGCTCTCGCTTTGAGTCTTGCCCTTGCCCTAACGCCGGTCAGCGCCCCCATCGCCCAATCTATCCTGCTGCCGGATATCGGCGATCCATCCCAAGTCTATGTCGGCAACAACGAGGAACAGCGCCTGGGTCTGGAAACCATGCGCAAATTGCGGGAGCGTGATCTGATCGTTGATGACGTGCAACTGAACGCCTATCTGGCTTCCATCGGTCAAAGCATCGTGACCTATGCCGATCAAAACGGCGCGCCTTATACCTTTTTCCTGGTGCGCAGCGGCAGCATCAACGCCTTTGCGCTACCGCATAATTTTATCGGCATCAACGCCGGGCTTTTACTGGCGACTGAGCGCGAGGACGAACTGGCCGGGGTTCTCGCCCACGAAATCGCCCATGTCTCGCAGCGGCACATCGTGCGCGCTATCGCCGATATGCGACGCATGGCCTTACCCTTAGCGGCAGCGATGCTGGCTTCGGCGGCGTTGGCAGCCGCCAGTAAGCAAGGTGGCCAGGCGGCGATGGTCAGCACCATGGCTGCCAGCGCCCAACATCAAATCAGCTTTACCCGCGCCAACGAGCAGGAAGCCGACCGGGTCGGTATGCGTTTATTGGCCAAAGCCGGTTTCGATCCACGTGGGATGAGTGATTTTTTCGCCAAGCTGGAGCGGGCGTCCAGCAGTTCGGAGAATCGGGTGCCGGAGATGCTGTTGACCCATCCACGGCCGGAAAGCCGTATCGCCGATACACGGGATCGTCTTGAAATACCGCCTGGCAAAAAGCCGGTAGCGCGCAGCCGCAAGGCTTACGAACTCGCCAAGGCACGGGCACGAGTGCTGGCTACCGATGATGCACAAACCCTGATTCGGGAATTTGACACGATCCTGGCTAAAGGCAATCCAGCCGAAGAGACCGCCACCCGCTATGGCTATGCCTTGGCCTTGCGGCAGGCAGGCCGTTATGACGAGGCCCAGCAACAGATTGAACGTCTGCGGAAAAGCGATCCCGACCGACTGGCGTTTCGCCTGGAAGCCGCTGAGTTGGCTCTGGCCAAGGGTGAGCAGGAGCGTGGCTGGCGGCAGTTTGAGGAGGCGCGCCAGCTTTATCCTGACGATTTTGTCCTGGCGATGCATTACGGTCGCGCCCTGGCGGCCCAAGGCGATCCCAGGCAGAGCTTGCGCCTGTTACAGCCGCATCTGAGCCGCCATCCCAACGAGCCGCAGCTGTATGCGACCTACGCACAAGCAGCGCAGCGGGCCGGTGATCTGGCCGCAACCCACGCCACCATGGCGGAGTATCATTATTTGAATGGCGATTTATTACCGGCCATCGAACAGCTAGAGCTTGGCATCAGGGCGACAAACTTGTCGCCGAATGAAGAAGCGGGGTTGCGGGCCAGACTGAAGCAGTTCCGGGCCGAAGCGCTGGCCCAGAATCTACCCGTACCCAAGCCAGTCACCCCTTAATGCGCACGTCGTCGGCTGCGGGCGGCGGGCAAGTTCCGACTGGGCCGACTATACTGCTCTTAATGCCCCTACTGACTATCGACCGGAACCCCTTTGCCATGGCCGATCAAACCCAAACTGTTGACCCACCTGCTCCACTCGATACCCGATTCCTCATTGATCAGGCACGCGGCTACCTGGCCTTTGGCGATCAAGTCGCTGCGATGTGCCAACAGTTCCAGGGCGCTTCCGAGCAGGGTGCCGATTGGGGTGCGATGCTACGGGAGAATTTCGCCCAGTTTAAAGCTGCTATCACCCAATCCGCCGAGGATCCAAACGTCAATCCCGAACTGGCTCGGCTGTGGAATCAGACGCTTGATTTGTGGCAGCAGACGGCGACAGCCTTGGGCTTTGTCCCGCCCGCTTCTGGAGAAAACAGTGCCTGGCAGGCTTATCGGGAGGTGCAAAACCAGTATCTTGACATGCTGCGCAACGCCGCCAAGGGGGCTTTGGATTTGATGGAAAAACAGTTGACCGAGCGCGCTGATAACCACCAGATGATCAGCAGTCTGCGGGAACTCTATAACCTGTGGGTCGACTGTAACGAAAAAACCTATGGGCAAATGCTGCGTGGCTCCGCGTATGCTGAACTCAGTGGTCGCCTGTTCAATTCGTTACTGGCTTGCTCCCCGAAAAGAGAGAACACCCCATGATTGGCTTGACCCCGGAACAGATCAGCGAAGAACTGAAAGGGTATAGCGCACGCTTGACCGAGGGAATGCAAACCTTGCGTCGCGTCGGTGAGATCGAATCCGGTGTCTCGCCGCGTGATGCGGTGTATCAGGAAGACAAGCTCGTTTTGTACCGTTATCAGCCGCGTGTCGCCAAACCGCATCCGATTCCGCTGTTGATCGTTTATGCGCTGGTAAATCGGCCCTACATGATGGACATTCAGGAAGATCGGTCCATGATCCGGGGGCTGTTGGAGGCGGGGATTGATGTCTATTTGATCGACTGGGGTTATCCGGACGCCGGAGATCGTCATTTGACGCTGGCCGATTATGTCCATCGGTATATTGGTCACTGCGTCGATTTTCTGCGGGATCGCAGCCAGCAAGAGGCGATCAATTTACTGGGCGTCTGCCAAGGTGGGGCGTTAAGCTTATGCTTTAGCTCGATTTATCCGGAAAAAATCCGCAACCTTGTGACTATGGTGACCCCGGTCGATTTTCATACGCCGGATAATCTGCTGACGCATCTGATGCGCTACGTCAATGTCGATTTACTGGTGGACAGTTTCGGCAACTTACCTGGCAGCTTGTTAAATTTCGCTTTCTTGTCGCTTAGTCCTTTCCGCCTGGCCGGGCAAAAGTATGTCGATCTGGTGGATATCCTCGACGATGAGGTTGCCTTGAAAAATTTTCTCAGGATGGAAAAGTGGATCTTCGACAGCCCCGATCAAGCGGGGGCCGCGTTTCGCCAATTCGCCAAGGATTTTTTCCAGCAGAATAAGCTGATTAGAGGTGAAGTAATCATCGGCGAGCGTCGCGTGAATTTATCAGCGCTCGTCATGCCGGTGCTGAATGTTTACGCCACCCAGGATCATCTGGTACCCCCGGCGGCTTCCAAAGCCTTAAAAGAGCTTTGTCGCAGTCGGGATTATTCGGAGCTTTCCTTTCGCGGCGGCCATATCGGAATTTATGTCAGCGCTCGCGCCCAACGCGAAATTCCTCCCGCGATTGCTGCTTGGCTGATAGCGCGATAACCCGCAGGTTTTAACCCGGCGAAACCGAAGAGGGTTGGAGGCGACGCCTCACGAACCTTTGGTTTTTTTGCCGGACCTTTCTTTGCCAGCTTTGGTCGGTTCGGTGGCGGGATCGGCGTTGGGAGATGAGGTCGTTGAGGGAGAAAACAGCGGGGTTTCACCAGTTCCTGGAGGCACATACTGTTGCAGCCGGTCGTTGACGCTTTTCCATAACGAGAGGTTATGTTCCACCAACTCGGTCATCATCGATAGTGGATTTTTCCCGATCAGCGTCCGCATCTGTTCCCGGAACAAATGTTGTTGATCGACAAAGGCTTGCAAGCTTTTTTCCAGATAATTACCCATCATCCCTTGCAGGGTGTCGCCGTAGAATCGGATGATGTGCGCAAGGACTTCCGTGGTGAAAATCGGGTTGCCTTGTTCTTCTTGTTCACTGATGATTTGCAGCAAAATCCCGCGAGTAATATCCGTGTTGGTTCTGGCGTCAATCACGTTAAACACGGCGCGATCCAACACCAGTTGCTTGACGTTTTCAAGCGTGATGTAGCTACTCACCGCGGTATCGTAAAGGCGGCGATTGGGATATTTCTTGATGATGCGGGGTTCGCTCATGACAGGTCGGGTGCAAAAAACGATGGCGGCGCCGGTCAAGTGCCGCCGCCGCACAACGTTTAGTGATTAACTGTGATAGTAAAGACCGCCGTTGACCGTGATGTCTTCACCAGTGATATAACCGGCGTCATCACAGGTTAGGAACACAACGGTACGGGCAATTTCGGAAGGCTCACCCAGGCGTCCGGCCGGGATACCGGCGATGACTTTCTCCAGTACGTCCGGCTTGATGGCGCGTACCATTTCGGTGCCCATGTAACCCGGAGAAATGGAGTTAACCGTCACGCCCTTCTTGACGCATTCCTGCGCCAGCGCTTTGTTAAAGCCGTAGATGCCTGATTTGGTGGCGGAATAGTTCGTCTGGCCAGCCTGACCACGCAGGCCATTGACTGACGAGATGTTAACGATACGACCCCAACCCCGCGAAGTCATCCCTTCGTAAACCTGCTTGCACATGTTAAAGACGCTGTACAAGTTGGTTTTGATGACTTGATCCCATTGCTCCGGGGTCATCCGATGGAACATCGCGTCACGGGTAATACCGGCATTGTTGACCAGAATTTCGATGGGGCCGATTTCCGCTTCGATTTTCTTGCAGACTTCGGCGCAAGATTCAAAGTTGGAGACATCGGCCAGATAAACCGGAACGTCAAGCCCTTCTGCTTTGCGATCCGCTTTCCACTTGTCGACAACTTCCGGCTTGATGCCGCTGTAATCGATTGCGACCGGACGCCGACCTGCGGCGGCCAGCGCCTGGATCATCGCCGTGCCCAAGCCCCCAACACCACCGGTAACGACTGCAACTCGAGACATTAAACTTCCTCCTCAATTATCGTGTAGGTATGAACTAACTGCGTTCGACAGCCAAGGCGACGCCCTGACCGCCGCCGATGCACAGGGTCGCAAGACCCTTTTTGGCGTCACGGCGGACCATTTCATGCAGCAAGGAGACCAGGATGCGGCAGCCGGAAGCGCCGATCGGATGGCCCAGTGCTATGGCACCGCCGTTGACATTCACTTTGCTGGTGTCCCAGCCCATTTCACGGTTGACGGAGATCGCCTGCGCGGCGAACGCTTCATTGGATTCCACCAGATCAAGCTGATCAGCAGTCCAACCGGCTTTGCGCAAGCAGGCGCGCGACGCAGGGATGGGACCGGTGCCCATGATTTTTGGATCAACGCCCGCCTTGGCATAAGCGACGATGCGCGCCAGCGGTTGCAGGCCATAATCCCGTGCGGCGCTGGCGGTCATCACCAACACAGCGGCAGCGCCGTCATTGATGCCGGAGGCGTTGCCAGCGGTGATTGAGCCATCCTGCTTAAACGCGGGTCGTAGCTTGCCCAGCGCAGCGGCAGTGGTGCCAGCGCGGGGAAATTCGTCGGTGTCAAAGACCAGCGGATCACCCTTGCGCTGTGGAATCTTGATCGGGACAATTTCGTCTTTGAACCGGCCAGCGTTGATGGCCGCGATGGCTTTATCCTGAGAGGCCGCTGCAAAGGCGTCCTGTTCTTCACGGGAAATGGCCCATTGAGCGGCGATATTTTCAGCGGTGATGCCCATGTGATAGTGATTGATGGCGCAATGCAGCCCTTCACTGAGCATGGAATCGACCAGCCGGGCATCGCCCATCGTCGTACCCCGGCGCGAATGCGTCAGCAGATGGGGTGAAAGGCTCATATTTTCCTGACCGCCAGCGATGACGATTCGGTTATCGCCGTCACGGATCGACTGAAAGGCGAGATGAACCGCCTTGAGGCCGCTACCGCAGACTTTATTAATATTCAGGCAGGGAACTTCAATAGGCAAACCAGCGTTTAGCGCAGCGGTGCGCGCAGGGTTCTGGCCCGTACCAGCGGTTAGCACCTGGCCCAGGATAACTTCATCAATCTGCTCAGGCTTAACCCCGGTTTGGCTTAACAGCGCTTCGATGACTCTGGCACCTAAAACATTAGCTGGGATAGTTGACAGAGAACCCATGAAATTGCCGATAGCGGTGCGGGCGGCTGCGGCAATGACCACTTCTTCCATCGGGTGACCTCCGGATAGCTGATTTGAGGCTGCTGTGTTTCGCGGGTCAGCGGCTTCGTTTCGATGATCAGTTAGCGATTGCGATGGGCAAAAAGCAAACGCATAAAAATCCACGATACCGATCAAGCTCCAGCCTGCAAAACAGCGGCAAGACAGGGTTTTTTAAGTGCAGCATATTGAATGCTGCCTGTATCCTTGTCAACCGATTTGGCTTTTGCAGCAACCCTGTGGCTTGGTCTAGCGCCTGGTTAAGGTGCCTGGTTCAGTAGCTCGAAATAAACCAGTAAAGTCGTTTGCAGGATACTGCAATTATCGTCGCTCACCATAAAGAATCGCGCGCCCCGGTGGCGAGTCAGCCCTTCAAAGTTATCCAGGCTCCAGCCTTCGTCGCTTTTAAAGCTTGCTATATGACGGACTGCCAGGGGTGCGATTTTTTGCGGGTCTGGCAACACGGTACGCCGCAGGCTAATGGCGAAAGGTTGCAGGGGCGAGACAAACGCGCGCTCCAGCGTCAGCAAATTTCCATCGGGTAATGCCTCCATGGCCACCAGGGCGCTACCGGGCGCACCGCCCAGTGGGTAGAGCCAAAAGCGGCCATCGGTGGCGAAGATGCGGATCAGCTCCGGCGGATCATTGCGTAAGCGTGCTTCCGAACCGGTGATGATTCCCCAACGCGGATCAAGCGTAACCGATTCCAAAGCTTCGTTACCGTTGCGGTAGTTATGGGAATTACGCAATGTGCCTGGCAAGGGAATCTCACCCCGCCATTGGCCGGTAGGACTGTAACGGACAATGCGTGGTTTTATCTCGAAAGAGACAATCAGCTCGGTATCGTCCTTAATGTGATTGGCGCTGTTTCGAATCGCCAACCCTTCAGCATCGCTGAATAGGTAACGTACTGGGTTACGTGCGGAGTCACGCAAATCATATCCGGCTATCGCTCGTGCGCCAACCAGATAGCCGTTCGCATCAAAAGTCGGCTGCAAATGAAATAAATCACCTTGATCAGACAGGACATACAGCAACCCCGCATCTTCATCCCAGGCGAGGCCGGACAAACCACAAAATTCTAAACCGGCAATATTGGCCCGATTGAGCCGTAACGCGCCCAATAGCCGAACGCCCTGATAGGTCTCGCCAGGATTGACAGCGCGATGCAACGTGAACGGAGTCGGCTCGAAGGTGCGCGAGCCGCAGGCGCTAAGCGGTAATCCGCACAGTAGCAAAAGACACCAGAGCAAGCGGAACATGTGAATTCAGCGATATTCAGGAAAGGCGCGGGTTCAGCGCTGGTAGAAAGTGCTTTGCAGGTACTCATCGTGAGCGTGACGCAGGATGACTGCGATCACCGCTGCTGCCGGTAAGGCCAGCAAAACGCCAAAAAAGCCGAATAAATGCCCACCGGCTAATACCGCAAACAGAACGACCACTGGGTGCAGGCCGATGCGGTCGCCAACCAATTTCGGCGTTAGCAGAAAATCGCTGATCAATTGGCCAACACCAAAGACGATCAGAACCGGGATGAGATTGAGAAAACTTTGCGATTGCAGCACTGCCGCTACGCCAGCGACCACGACGCCAATGATCAAACCTAGATAAGGGACAAAGCTGACTAGACCAGCTAGTACGCCGATGAGCAATGAGAATTCCAGACCAATAACCGCCAGGCCCACCGAGTAGATAATCGCAAGCGCCCCCATGACGATAAATTGACCACGCAGGAAAGCGCCGATCACCTCATCCGATTCCCGCGCCAAGGCAGCGACGGTTGGCTCGATCCGCCGGGGTAACAAGCCATGGATCTTGCCCACCAGGATGTCCCAATCACGCAGTAGATAAAACGTCACGACCGGCACCAACACCAGGTTGGCTAGCCAATTAAACAAGGCAGCGGAGGAAGTGCGAAACGATTGCAGCAAGCCGCTGGCCAAATCACCCAGTTCCTGGGCGTAGGCCATGACTTGAGTGCGTAAACGGCTCAGGTCGAACATCGCCGGATCAATGCCGAGCGTGTGCTGCATCCAGGGCAGCGTGTGCAATTGAAACCAGTCGATGTAGCCAGGCAATCGCTGCATCAGTCCCTTAAACTGATGCGCTGACAAAGGAATCAATAGCAACAGCAACAGCAGCAGACCCAACAGCAAAACGCCGAAAACCAACGCCACCGCCCAGGATCGCGACATACCGCGCGCCGTTAACCGGTCGATGAGCGGATCGCCTAAATAGGCCAAGAGCGCCGCAAACAGAAATGGCGTCAGCACCGGCGCTAGCAGATAAAGCGCCCCCAGAAAGAGCACACCTATAATGAGCCAGAAGCGCGTTCGGGACTCGCGAATCATCAGCGGTTCTCAGTGTTGGATGTAGGCAGTTTTTGGGTGAAACCTAGCAATCGCTGCGTAAATCGGGTGAGCGCATAGTACACTATTCAAGCTAACTGAACGGTACGGACCCTTCCTGTGTGAGGTGCTCGCCAACCTGCTTGCACTGTCTGTGCGGGTTTAAGGCGGGTGGCTGCGCTGGCGATCTAGGTCGTAAGCGACTTTCCGTTACAATTCACCCAATCAGTGCCGTTCCGATGAGGTATGTTCATGACGGAAATCTATTTTGCCCGCCAGCCGATCTACAATCGCGACTTGGAAATAGCGGGCTATGAGTTGTTTTATCGGCAGGCGGCCGATTCTGATTCCGCCCAGTTTCTTGATGCCGAAATTGCCACCTCGCAAGTGGTCTTAAATACAGTCGGCGAACTGGGTCTTGAACAAGTGGTTGGGCCGCATAAAGCATTTATCAACGTCGCACGCGATTTTGTCGTCAGCGGCTATCTGGAAATGTTTGCCTCGCCGCAGTTGGTTTTTGAAGTGGCCGGCAGCTTGGTGGTGGACGAGCCGCTATTAGCAACGCTGCGGCAATTGCATCAACGAGGCTACCGTTTTGTGCTTGATGATTATCGCGACGACGAAGCCAATCAGGCGCTGTTGAGTATCGTTGATTACGTCAAAATCGACATGCTGGTCACGCCGCAAGAGGAAGTGCAGCGCATGATGGGACTATTGCGCCAACAGCGCTCGGTTGCTGTGATGGCAGAGTGCATTGAGACGCAGGAGGTGCAGGAGTTTTGCCAGGGATTAGGGTTTGATTATTTCCAGGGCTATCACTTTTCTCAGCCCAAGGTAATGAAGTTTCGCGGCGTGCGCGCCAATCAGCTTTCGGTCTTGCAACTGGTCAGTAAGCTCTATCAGCCCGACATTGATCTGGAGGCTATCGAGGCGCTGATCCGTCAGGACGTGTCGTTGAGTTATAAACTGCTTCGGTATATCAATTCGGCCTACTTCAATTTACCCCATCGCATCGACTCGATTCAGCGGGCCATCGTCCTTTTGGGAACCCGTAACGTCCGGGCCTGGGCGACATTGGTCTCGCTGGCTAATATCGACAATCACCGCAGCGATCTAATCACCATCGCTTTGGAACGCGCCAAGATGTGCGAGCTATTGGCGGCTGCCATGGGCATCCGGCAAAAGGAAAGCGGGTATACGGTGGGGTTGCTCTCGGTGCTAGACGCCATGACCCAGGCCCCTATGGCCAGCGTGTTGGCGACGCTGCCCCTGGATGAAGACATCAATGAGGCGTTGTTGCGACATGAAGGGCCTTTGGGGCGCATTCTGGCCTGTACCCTGGCTTATGAACGCTGCGACTGGGAAGGAATGGATACGCTGGGATTGGAAATGAACCAAATCAACGAGGCTTATATGACCGCCTTGGCGGAAGCCTATCGGATATCCTGCGAACTATTGAAAAGTTAAAGAGCGGCGACAGCGCTCATTTAGCCGATGGGGAGGCGTATTTCGCCGAGCGCCATGCGGCCCAACCCCAGCGCCAGACATAAGCCATCCCGCTCCAGACCGTAGTCGCTGCCGTTAGATAGAACAGTGCTGATAAGAGCCAGTCGGGCAGGGCCAGCAGCCCGCGATGGACGATGACGACAAAGACAAGGCCCAGTTGCAGCAAGGTGTTTAATTTGCTGATCAACAGCGGATGAGGCCGGATCGGTTCAATTAGCAGGTGATAGCTGATTGCGCCTGCAACGATCACCGCGTCACGCAAGATCGCCAGCATCACCAACCAAAACGGTAGCGCCCCAAGCCAACCCAGCGCCAGGATCGCGCCGACCAGTAATAATTTATCGGCGATAGGGTCGAGAATGCCGCCTAAATCACTCGTCCAACCGTAGCGCTTGGCCAGAAAACCATCCAGCGCGTCGGAAATGCCTGCCAGGGTGAAGAGCCATAACGCTGCACCGTAGTGGCCCTGGAGCAGTAGCCACAAAAAAGGCAGTACGAGCAAGATGCGCAGGCTCGTGATCAGGTTAGGGATATCCTGGGTTTGCAAGGGCCACGATGCCACGGAGCGCTGCTCTGGTCGGGTTGTGGGAAGCGCCAAACAGCTCGGCGAAACGTCAGATACCGCTTAAGAATACCTAATTTTTACCAAAGCGGGGCAACCTTCTCCCGCCATCGTCGTTAGAATAGCAACCGTCAATCCGAGGAGCATACCTTATGACCGAATCCACGCCCGGCAATCGGCTCGTCCGGCAGTACGGCAAGATGATGGAGCGGGTCAAGATGCATCTGGAAGAACTGGAAAAGGCTGAGAAGGCTGCTTTTCCACGCTTGAGCGCCAGTATTGAACAGGCAGCGGAGAAAGCGGTGGTCTTGGGGGATCTAACGCGCGAGGAAGCCCGGCTAATCGGCGGTTATCTCAAGCGCGATATGCAAGACGCCGGTCAATATTTGGCGGCTACGGGTCGCGACTTGCGGGCGTGGATGCGCTTTGATCTGGAGTTGATTGAAGATCGCTTGCTGGAGTTTTTTGAACACGGCGTCGATCAATCCCGCCTGGAGTTATCGGCTTTCGAGCAGCCCCTTACAGAGGGTGCGGTGGAGGCCGCGTATCGCAGCGGCGAAGTGACTGGGCCGGGTACGTTGCGATGTGAGGACTGTGGTGAGTGCGTGGTTTTCTACGCACCGGCGCTGATCGGCCCCTGCGCAGTCTGCCAGGGGATTTCGTTTGTGCGGGTAGCCGAACCGCGTTGATTTTCGCCTAGGTAAAAACCCTGATTGGGCTGGAAATCGTCCCGATTTACCTGGCCGCTGGATTAGCGTTTACTAGCTCCTGCTTGAGCTGGTTTCTACAGCGAAGCGTGTTTTAAGCTCAATATCCTGTACTTTACCGCCAGCCGGATTCGCTGGCGGTTTTTTTATTTCACTTATTTCGGTTTGCTGTCGATTAAGTAGTCCATTTTCTTTAAATACATTGCGTTACGGTATAGCAACAGCTTTTGGGTAACAGCGAGCCAACTGGGTGCGATAGCGTTCGGTTTGTCGACGGACTTGATGCGCTCGCTGCATCAGCCAGGCTTTGCTGCGATAGCCGCCTCTGGCGAAACCATCCTGACCTTCGTGATAGGCCAGATACTGGTTATACGCATCGTGGCGAGCGATTCGGTTTTGGCGCGCGGTTTGATCGATATACCAACCCATAAAATCAACAGCATCAGCGAACTCATCGCGGTCAGCGTCCGGATTGCCGGTCGCGGTCTTATAGCGTTGCCAAGTCCCGTCCAGCGCTTGACTATAGCCACTGGCCGAAGACGGACGAGGACCAGGGATAAACCCCAGATACCATCGCCGTGACGGTTTGGCGTCCGCCCGAAACGCCGATTCCTGATGCATAATCGCCAGGAGCACCGGCAGGGGAACACCCCAGCGGCGGCTGGCGGCGTTGCTGTGGGTGAACCAGTCCCGATATTCGGCAAAGATCGCGCAAGCATCATTCACGTTACGCGGTGGTTCAGTCACACAGGAAACTGTTGCTAACAAGATGCCCGCCACCAGAGTTGCCCGAAACTCGCGCCAGCGCTGTGTCAGAAACGCGGATCTTTCATTCATGGAGCAATTTGGGCGAACGCCTTGCAAACCCCACGGCCACGATCAGCGCCAATATCACGAAGAGCAAGACCGGTGTATCGCCGAATCGTGAATAAGGCGTCTGGCCTTGGTGCGGGCGTAGCTCACCACGCACGACTACGGCCTCAAATTGGGGGCCGCGCGCTTTAATCTGGCCACGCTCATCAATGAGTGCCGAAATGCCGGTGTTGGTGGCGCGCGCCATCTCGCGGCCAACTTCCAGAGCGCGCATCCGGGCAATCTGCAAATGTTGATGGGGGGCGGTTGAATCCTTAAACCAGGCGTCATTGCTGACATTGATCAGCCAGGTGGCTTCAGGGAGGGCCTGGCGGATTTCACTACCGAAGACCGCCTCAAAACAGATTGAAACGCCAACCGGTTGGCCACCGGCACGCAGCAAAGGTTGCGCGGGGTCGCCGGGAAGAAAATCAGCCATCGGAATGGTGACCCAGGTGCGGAAGAACTGAAAAAACCACCGCAGCGGCAGGTACTCGCCAAACGGCAACAGGCGGCGTTTGTGATAAAAATGGGTGGCCTTACCGACACTGATGACACTGTTATGAAAGACCAGCTTTTCCCAGGAGCCGGTCGGAATGCCGCTGACGTAATCGACCTGATCCTGGCGCGCTTTTTCGCCCAGCGCTTCCAAAAAGGCAACGACATCATCGTAAAACGCGGGGATCGCCGTTTCCGGCCAGATGATCACATCGCTATGGCCATGCTCCGGCAGGCTCAGGCTAACATAGCGCTCCAGTGTGTCATCCAACTGGCCGGGCTGCCATTTAATCTCCTGTCCGATATTGCCCTGGACGATGGCTACCCGCAGAGGTGGGCCGACGGGTTCAGTCCAGTAAATCGCGCCCAGACTCCAGGCGCTTGCCCAAACAGCGAGCAACAACCCAGCCCAGCCCAGACGTGCTTGCCGAGAGGGGCTTTTGAATAGCGTCCACAGCAGCCCCGTGCTAAAAAGGACTGCCCACCCGATGCCGAACACGCCGACATAAGGCGCAAGCTGGCCCAGAGGCGCATCGATTTGACTATACCCCAGCGCTAACCAGGGAAAGCCAGAGAACAGCCAGCTTCTGACCCATTCCAGTAGGGTCCACAGCGCGGGGAATACCAAGAGCCAGCGCAGAGGTCCGGATAGAAGACGCCAGCGGCTAAAGAGCCAGCCAACGGCTGCCGGATACAGCGCCATGACCAGGATGACCAGGAAGGTCGCCAGCGCTGCAAACGCTGCCGGTGCATTACCGTAATCGTGCAGACTGATAAAAATCCAATAGATGCCCAATCCAAACATCCCCAACCCGAATAACCCACCCCGCAGCGCCGCGCGAGCCGGCGTTGCGCCGTCCCAGACCCATAAAAGGATCAGTGGGAGCAGAATCGCCAAAGGCCAGTAGCTCAACGGCGCAAACGCCAATGGCATGGCCGCGCCACTGAGCAATGCCGAGCAATCGCGGATCAGCGGTGAAGGATGGGGAATAACTCGCATCACAGGCACAGGAAAGGGGCCGATAGGTAAAGCTGGCCGGGGCGGTTTAAGTCAGTGGCAGAGGGCGTAGATGCCGATCTCGCCGGAAAAGCAAGCGCCCTCCGCGGCAAGGAAAGTGCAGGCATCGCCAAACTCAGCTTGTTGAGAGCGGACTGGATGCCGAAGTTTCCTGGCCGTTGCGTAGGGTCATTTCCAGCGTATGAAGCCGCCGGTTATCAGCGCGCAAGATCCGGAAATGGAACGGACCTAAATCGACCGTCTCGCCGCTTTTAGGCAATCGCCCCAACTCCATGACCAACAATCCGCCGATGGTGTCGGCTTTATCGTCGCTCAGTTCGGCCAGAAAATACTGGTTGAAATCTTCGACGGGGGTTAACGCCTTGACGATAAACACATCGCCTTGTTGGCGGATAAAGGTATTTTCGCCATCGGTAGTGTCATGCTCATCGTCGATTTCCCCGACAATTTCCTCTAATACATCTTCGATGGTGATCACCCCGGCCACCCCACCGTACTCGTCGACAACGATGGCCATGTGAAAGCGATTGCTGCGAAACTCATTGAGCAAAATGTTAAGCCGTTTGCTTTCGGGAATGAATTTGACCGGGCGTAACAGCGTGCGCAGGTCGAAATCCTCGCGACGGTCAAAGGCGTGAATCAAGAGATCCTTAACGATCAAAATACCGATCACGTTGTCCTTACTCTCGTCGATGACCGGAAATCGAGAGTGACCGGATTCAACGATTTCGGCGATCAGCCGTTCAAAGCTCCAATCGCTTTCCAACACCACCATTTGCGCCCTGGGGATCATCACGTCGCGCACCTGGGTTTCGGAAACCCGCATGACGCCTTCCATCATCTTCAGGGCTTCCGGGTCCAGCAGCGCCCGCTGTTGGGCATCCCGCAACAAGTCAATCAGATCAGCGCGATCCTTGGGTTCACCGGCCAGGGTAAAACCCAGGCGTTCCAGCCATGACGGTTTATGGCTCGATTCGGATCGTTCTTCACTCATGGGTTTTATGATTCTCCATAGGGGTCGGGATAGCCCAAACCCTCCAAAATGCGGACTTCAAGGGATTCCATAGCCTCGGCTTGCTCCTCGTCATGATCATAGCCGAGCAAGTGCAAAACGCCATGCGCAACCAGATGCGCCCAGTGGGCGGTCGGGGTTTTACCTTGTTGAATCGCTTCGCGCAGCACCACCGGCGCACAGATGACAATATCGCCCAGCAACGGGCTTTCCATAGCGGCTGGCGGCTCAAAGGGAAAAGAAAGCACGTTGGTCGGCCCCTGCTTATGGCGATACGTCTCATTCAGGGCGGCGCTTTCCACTTCATTGACAATCCGGATCGTCAGTTCGGTATCTTTCAAATGATCAGCGCCGATAAGCGCCGCTTCCGCCCAGCGGCGCAAATCCGCTTCAGACGGTAAACCGGGCATATCAAGGGCGATTTGCAGATCCAAATCCAGATTCATGTGGGGTGATCCTGTTCGTAGCGGGCGTAGGCGGTGACGATGCGCTGCACTAGCGGATGGCGCACCACATCGCGGGCATTGAAAATCGTCATGCTGATGCCTTCCACGTCCTTGAGGATTTGCAGAACCTGCCGCAGACCGGATTGGACATTGCGCGGCAGGTCAACCTGAGTGATATCGCCAGTGACCACCGCCGTCGAACCAAAACCAATCCGCGTTAAGAACATTTTCATCTGTTCAACAGTGGTGTTTTGCGCTTCATCCAAAATAATAAAGGAATCATTCAGGGTTCTACCGCGCATAAAAGCCAGCGGCGCGACTTCGATGATATTGCGTTCAATCAGCTTGGCGACTCGCTCAAAACCGAGCATTTCATAGAGCGCATCGTAGAGCGGGCGCAAGTAAGGATCGATCTTCTGGGTCATGTCGCCGGGCAAAAAACCCAGCCGTTCACCGGCTTCCACCGCCGGGCGCACCAGCACCAGCCGTCGGGCCGCATTGGTTTCCAGCGCATCGACTGCACAGGCCACTGCCAGATAGGTCTTACCGGTGCCAGCCGGGCCGACCCCAAAATTCAGGTCATGGTGGCGGATGTTCCAAAGATAATGCTGCTGATTGGGGCCACGACCGCGAATCAGACCGCGCCGGGTCCGAATGATGATTTCATCGGTAGCTACGTCGATTTCGTCAGCCAGGGCATCCGCTCCGGCTTCCTGCAAAAACAGGTGAACCTGGGCCGGGGTCAGGATTTCTTCTGCGGTGGCGCGATACAGGGCTTCCAGCACGGCGATGGCGACGCTAACCGCCTGGGCTTCGCCGACGACCCGGAACTGATGACCGCGATTATTAATCTCTACCCCTAACCGCCGCTCGATCTGGCGCAGATGCTCGTCAAGCTGACCGCATAACCGGGCCAGCCGTTCGTTATCGGCGGGTTCCAGCAGCACATCCTGAAAGGCGGGGGGCGTGTTTGAAACGGCAGGAATTTCGGAGGATCGGCTCATTAACTGGCTTGTTCTAGCGCGACGATTGCAAGTCGCCCACGCAGAGAGTTAGGTAAGGCTTCGGTGATGGCCACGTCAGCAAAATGGCCGATCAGGCTTTTCGGGCCGTCGAAATTGACCACACGGTTATTTTCGGTGCGGCCGGAGAGTTGGCGTTCATCCTTGCGCGAGGGCTTGTCTACCAGCACCCGTTGTACAGAACCGACCATCTGCTGACTGATTGTATGGCCGTTTTGTTCAATCTGCACCTGCAACCGGGCCAGGCGCTCTTTTTTCACCGCCAGCGGGGTGGCGTCGGGGAGATTGGCGGCCGGGGTGCCGGGTCGGGCGCTGTAGAGGAAGCTGAAGCTGTGATCAAAGCCGATCTCGTCAATCAGGCGCATCGTCGCCTCGAAATCCTGTTCAGTTTCACCAGGGAAGCCGACGATGAAATCCGACGACAGGCTGAGATCAGGACGAATACGGCGCAGTTTGCGGATTTTGGCCTTGTATTCCAGCACCGTATGGCCGCGCTTCATCAGCGCCAGAATCCGGTCGGAACCGCTTTGCACCGGCAGATGCAGGTAGCTGACCAGTTGCGGGACGCGGGCGTACACCTCAATTAGCCGCTCGGAAAATTCTACCGGATGCGAAGTGGTGTAGCGGATGCGCTCAATACCGGGGACGGCGGCAACATATTCGATCAGCAGCGCCAGATCGGCCATGTCGCCGTCCTCAGTCGGGCCACGATAAGCATTGACGTTTTGACCCAGCAGATTGATTTCGCGCACGCCTTGTCTGGCCAGCGCGCCGACTTCGGCTAGCACGTCTGCAAACGGGCGGCTGACTTCCTCGCCACGGGTGTAAGGCACCACGCAGAAGGTGCAGTATTTGCTGCATCCTTCCATGATCGAAACAAACGCGGTTGGCCCTTCGGCGCGCGGTTCCGGCAGCCGGTCGAATTTTTCGATTTCCGGAAACGAAACATCGACCACCGGCTGATGGTCAGTCCATAGCGCGGTGAGCATTTCCGGCAGGCGGTGCAGGGTTTGCGGGCCGAAGATTAAATCCACTTGCGGGGCGCGCTGGCGTAGTGCCTCGCCTTCCTGACTGGCGACGCAACCACCGACGCCGATCACCAGTTCGGGCCGCTGGGCTTTCAGCAGCTTCCAGACGCCCAGTTGTGAAAAAACCTTTTCCTGGGCTTTTTCGCGGATCGAGCAGGTGTTGAGCAGCAGCACGTCGGCCTGGGTCGGGTCTTCGGTGCGCTCCAGACCGTGAGCGGCGCGCAGGACATCCGCCATCTTTGCGGAGTCGTATTCGTTCATCTGGCAGCCGTGGGTCTTGATATACAGTTTGCGGGTCATCAGCAATTCTTGAACAATAACAGGGCAAAAACTATAGCATCGCTGTAAGAGTTCGCCAATTATGGATTTAGCCGATAAAAATGAACCTGCGAATCATACCCAAGACAAGCTTGGTTGTTAGCTTTCCAGTGGGCGCTGTATTGATTTTTATTCTGATCAACCCAGGACAGGCGCAGCAGATTGGGCCAAGCTGAGATTAGTATCGCGGATGACATTACCATGACTTACGAAAAGTTTGCGCATGGCGAAGTACGAAGTCCAAGACCATTACCTTGATTCTGAGACCAGTATTCTCAGGAACAGGCTGGGAATTACCGATAAGCATCTTTCCGGTTTTTCAAAGAGCAGAGCATGATGGAATTTTTAAGTGAATACGGCCTATTCCTGGCCAAGACGGTAACGCTGGTCGTTGCCGTGCTGATCGTTGTCGGTGGCATCGTCATGCTGCTACGACGCGGCGATGGCCCGGCGGAAGGTCGAGGGCGACTACAAGTTCGCCATCTAAACGAAACTTACGACACCATGGCGCTGACCCTGAAGGAAGCGACGCTGCCGAAAAAAGCGTTCAAGCAATACCAGAAAGCGGAGAAAGCCCGCGAGAAACAACGCGAAAAAGCCGAACGTCGCCGGGTATTCGTCTTGAATTTCCACGGTGATATTCGTGCTGCCGCCGTAGCCTCATTACGGGAGGAAGTTACTGCGTTATTAACTGTGGTCAAACCAGAAGATGAAGTCGTGCTGCGCCTCGAAAGTGCTGGTGGTCTGGTTCACAGCTATGGGCTGGCGGCGGCGCAACTACTGCGGATTCGGGAGCGGCAGGTAAGATTGACCGTAGCAGTGGACAAAGTGGCGGCCAGCGGCGGCTACATGATGGCCTGTGTCGCTTACCGGATTCTTGCCGCGCCCTTCGCTATCGTGGGTTCCATCGGCGTGGTCGCGCAGCTACCGAATTTCAATCGGCTGCTCAAAAAACACGATATCGATTTCGAGCAGTTCACCGCTGGGGAATTCAAGCGCACCGTCACCCTCTTTGGCGAAAACAATGAGCAGGGGCGGCGCAAGTTTCAGGAAGAAATTGAGGACACGCACGAACTGTTCAAGACCTTCGTCAGAACGCACCGACCGACAGTCGATTTGGAACAGGCAGCGACCGGCGAACACTGGTTTGGCGCGCGCGCCCTGGAAACTCGCCTGGTTGATGAGTTGCGCACCAGTGATGATTATCTGCTGGCAGCCAGCAATGACGCCGATGTGTACGAAGTCACCTACGCCGGAAAGAAACCCTGGCTGGCGCGGTTACTGGCCCACACCAGCGAATCATTGAGCCGCTGGTAAAACATCACTCTCCGGGCAGCAAGGTAAACCCGGAGATGGCTCAAAACGGGATATCGTCATCGAACTCGTTATCGCTTCTTGGGCTGGACGAAGCGGGTGGTCGAGTGGAGACCGGCGCATTTTGGCTTTGTGGCGGGCGCGTCGCCGGTGGGTCAGAACTCATCTCGCTGCCTTCCGGGCCGAATGGCGCGCTACCGCCGGAGCCACTACGCCCGCCCAGCATCTTCATCTCGCTGGCGATGATCTCCGTGGTATAGCGATCCTGACCGTTCTTGTCCTGCCACTTGCGCGTTTGCAAGCGTCCTTCGACGAAAACCGAGGAGCCTTTACGCAAGTACTGCCCGGCGATTTCGGCTAACGGGCTGTAGAAAGTCACGTTGTGCCATTCGGTACGTTCCTGTTTTTCGCCGGTATTTTTATCTTTCCAGCTATCGCTGGTGGCAAGGGTGACGTTGGCGACGGCCCGACCACTGGGCATATAACGCACTTCCGGGTCTTTGCCTAAATTGCCGATCAGGATGACTTTATTAACACTGGCCATAACGCTTTACTCTATGCTCCGCAGGGGCGTTGCCGCGATGATAAGGCCCATCATCATGCCATAGATTCACGGAGATACGTAGATCAGTGGCCTGCCATTCGCTCGCTGACGGCGACTAAATGCTGTAGCGCCGCTTCGTCCAAAACGTCCCGATCTACCTTGAGATAGGCCACGCCTTCGCTCGCCACGACCACGGCTTCCGCGACCCCTTCAACCTCGTTTAATTTTAGAGCAAGTCGCCGCGCAGCGGTTTCGTCCAGCGGGCCGACATTGAGCAAATAACTGCTGAGATGGCGTGGATTTGCCATGGTCCAGGCGATCGCTAGCCAAACCAGCGCACCGACCGTCGTAAAGGCAAACACGCCTTTTAAACCGAACAGCCCGCGCAGCCAGCCACCCAGCGCTCCGCCTGCAAAGGCCCCCAGAAACTGACTGCTGGAATAAACACCCATCGCCGTGCCCTTAGCGTCCGGCGGGGCCATCTTGGCGATCAGTGACGGCAAAGTAGCTTCCAACAGATTGAATGCAGAAAAGAAAACCAGCAGCAGCGCCGCAATGGACAGCACGGTATCGTGCAAGTTGAATAGCCCAAACTCAGCCAGGGCCAAGGTGGCAACAGCCCCGATGAACACGGGTTTTAGTTGGCGATATTTTTCAGCCAGAATAATGAAAGGAGCCATCACCACCATGGAGAACAGCAGCACCGGCAGATAGACCTGCCAATGTTGCGCGCTCGCCAGGCCCGCATCCCGCAATGCCAGTGGTGCTGCGACAAAAGTAGCGGTCAGTAGCATATGCAAACTAAAAATCCCGACGTTAAGCCGCAGCAATTGGCCGTCGAATAACACCCGGCCGAATTGAGAAGCGACGGGTTCCGCATCGCGATGAATTCGGCTACTGAGCGGGTCGGGAACCCGAAAGCGCACCACCGCAATGCTCAGCAAAGCCAACAGACCAGTCAGCCAGAAAATCCCCGGCACGCCGACCCAGCCGTTGAGCACCGGTCCCAAAATCATCGAAGCGGCGAAGGAGATGCCGATGGTGATGCCGATCACCGCCATGACCTTAATCCGATGTTCCTCGCGGGTCAGATCAGCGGCCAGCGCCATCACCGCCGCCGACACGGCACCGCCACCTTGCAAAATCCGTCCCAGGATCACGCCGTAAATCGAATCAGCCAGCGCCGCGATCACGCTGCCGAAAGCGAAAATCAGTAGGCCGATGTAAATCATCCGCTTGCGGCCGTAACGGTCGGATAAAAAGCCAAATGGAATCTGAAACAGCGCTTGACTGAAGCCATAAACGCCAATAGCCAAACCGGCCAGCGCCGGGGTATTGCCGCGCAAGTGTTCGGCATACAGCGCGAAAACCGGCAGGATCATGAACAGGCCCAGCATTCGCAGCGAAAAAACCCCGGCCAGCCAAAAAGCGGCCCGGCGTTCGCTGGCTGTCATTCGTTCGGGCGTCACACTTACCGCCTTCATTCGGTTCTAAGCTCCTGTCTTATCTTTATCGATGCAAAGTCGTTCATACTAACGACTATCCTTGCTCCTGGCGCGCAGGATCCAGTATTTATTAAAGCTGAGGCGGATAAAAACGGGGATTTGATCCGCATCGCCCGGTTATATCAGACGCTTAAACTCCACGAACGTAGCGCCTATGCAAAACTCGACTCTTGCTGTGGGAGAAGGAATTTAAGAGGGATTTTTGATGATTTTCCAAAATGATTCATGTCGTTAAATTGGGTATAGGGTTTTAATGTACGCCTACATTTTGCGCCGCCTGGCGCTGATTCCGCTGACGCTGTTTGGCATCATCGCCATCAACTTCGCCATCGTCCAAATTGCCCCCGGCGGGCCGGTAGAGCAATTGCTGGCGCAGCTTAAGGATACAGCGGTATCCGCTACCTCGCGGGTCGGCGGCGGTGAAGGCGCGGAGGCCGGACGTAGCAGCGCGGGATCAGGCAACAGCAATAGCAATGGTGCCTATCGTGGTGCGCAAGGTCTTGATCCAACTTTTATTGCCGAACTCAATCGCCAGTTCGGTTTCGATCAGCCCGCCTATGTCCGGTTCGGGCGGATGATCCGCGATTACCTAACCTTCGATCTTGGCAAAAGTTATTTCCGCGACCGTCCAGTATTGGATTTGGTGCTGGATAAATTGCCAGTCTCTATCTCCCTTGGGGTATGGAGTACCTTGCTGATTTATCTGATTTCGATTCCGCTTGGCATCGCCAAGGCGGTGCGCGACGGTTCGCGTTTCGATGTGTTAAGCAGCGCTGCGATCATCTTTGGTTACGCCATTCCTGCCTTTCTGTTCGCGATCCTGTTGGTCATCGTGTTTGCGGGCGGACGTTATCTTGACTGGTTTCCATTGCGGGGTCTTGTATCAGACCACTGGGCGGATTTGAGTTGGACGGCGCGGATCACCGACTATTTTTGGCATCTGACCTTGCCGGTGACGGCGATGGTGATTGGCGGCTTTGCCTCGCTGACCATGCTGACCAAGAATTCGTTTCTGGATGAGATCAACAAGCAGTATGTCATGACCGCCCGCGCCAAGGGCTTGAACGAGCGACAGGTGTTATACGGCCATGTGTTCCGCAACGCGATGCTGCTGGTGATCGCTGGTTTTCCGGCAACGCTGGTGGGAATGCTGTTTACTGGCTCGCTGCTGATTGAGGTGATTTTCTCGCTCGATGGCCTGGGCCTGCTCGGCTTTGAGGCGGTGATCAAGCGCGATTATCCAGTGATGTTTGGTACCTTGTATGTGTTCAGTCTGATCGGTTTATTGCTGAATCTGCTCAGTGATTTAACCTATCACTGGGTCGATCCACGCATCGATTTCAACACGCGGGAGGGCTGAGCGATGCTGGAGCGATTCGGGATTCATATCACGCCGCTGACCCGCCGCCGCCTCGCTCAGTTTCGTGCGAATCGGCGCGGCTGGTGGTCGCTATGGCTGTTTTTGTTGCTGTTTGGCTTGAGCCTGGGGGCGGAATTTATCGCTAACGACCGACCGCTGTTAGTCAAGCATCAAGGCACGTTCTATTTTCCGGTGATCAAGGATTACGCCGAAACCGATTTTGGCGGGATTTTCCCCAGCGAGGCCAATTATCGCGATCCGTTTCTGGCCAATTTGATCAATGAGAACGGCTGGATGCTGTGGCCACCGATCCGTTTTGGCCATGCCACGGTCAACTACAACTTGCCGGTCCCGGCACCTGCGCCGCCATCGGCCGAAAACTGGCTTGGCACCGACGATCAGGGCCGCGACGTGTTGGCACGGCTGATTTATGGCTTGCGGATTTCGGTGCTGTTTGGGTTGTTACTGACGCTGACCTCTTCGGTCATCGGCGTGGCGGCGGGGGCTGTGCAGGGTTATTTCGGCGGCTGGGTGGATTTGCTGTTTCAGCGCTTTCTGGAAATCTGGGGCGGACTGCCGCAGCTCTTTATTTTGATCATTGTCTCCAGCGTGGTGACGCCGGGTTTTTGGACCCTGTTGCTGGTGTTGATGCTGTTCAGTTGGACTTCGCTGGTCGGCGTGGTACGGGCGGAGTTTCTGCGCGCCCGTAATTTTGACTACGTGCGCGCCGCCCGCGCTTTGGGGATGACTGATGGCCGGATTATGTTTAAGCACGTCTTGCCAAACGCCATGGTGGCGACGCTGACCTTCATGCCGTTCATCCTTTCCGGCTCTATCGTCGCCCTGACGGCGCTGGATTTTCTCGGTTTGGGTTTGCCGCCCGGTTCGGCTTCCCTGGGCGATCTCTTGCGGCAGGGCAAGGACAATCTGCAAGCGCCGTGGTTGGGTATTGCGGGGTTTGTCGTCGTGGCGCTGATGCTGAGCTTGTTGGTGTTCGTCGGTGAAGCGGTGCGGGATGCGTTTGATCCAAGGAAGAATGCAGTTTGACCGGCTATTGTTAGAAGCAGCAGTAGACCGTGCTTTCGGTGTTCGTTCATGAGGAGGAATTGTGACATGTCGGACTTGCTCGCCACACTGGTCGGTGCTGTACAAAAAGCTTCTGTCTTACGCATTGTGGTGCGTTTGCAGCCCGCTATGAGCGATGGACTGGTTTACCCACCCACTTACGAACAAGGCCAACATATCTTTCGCCCTGCTTGGATAAACAGCGAAAAGCGAGATGCTGTTTTGCTTGATTCAGTGCAAAGCCAGGCTAACCGAATCGAAACGGCGATTCTGGCGGCTCACCGGCGAGGCGATATTCGTTACCCGGATATCCAGGTCGAAGTAAAAACTTCATCAGGCGATGAGCGCTATTCCGTACTGGAGCTTTCGCACCGCATTTATGACGCTGCGTTGCGCATGTGCCTGATTAATAGGGTTCTTTTTTCTCAAAGTCCGATTGGAAAAGCGGTATATCAAGCTCGCGCCGACCGGGCCAGCGCTCTATTTACTCATGCGCCGATGACCCTGATTTTGGGCGGTTGGAATAGTCATGGCGGCGGCGGGCCGTTGGTCGCTAAGCTACCGCGTTTGTTGACCTCCGAGATCATTGGCTTAGACGCCAAGCGCGTTGAGCGTGGAGCGGTCAAGTTCGATCCGATGGATATTCGCAAGGAGGCTGGGCCTATCTACACCGCTAGCGATCCCGAACGCTTACATGAGATCGATAAGGCTAAAGCGGTCGACCCAAAGAAAGATAAAGGTAAGCGGCCATCTGAAGTCGGCTTGGGTAACATCCCCAATTTCGGCGAACGTGGCGCAGTCATCACTGAAGCCATTCAGACCAGTCTAGTGTCGTGCGCTGCCGTGCGCCGTCTGCGTTTCGAACGCGCAGATGGCGGTTACGATGATAGGAGGGATCACGCCGGCCAAACCGCCTTGGTCGCTCTCGGCCTTTATGGTCTGCTGGCCCAGATGGAAGCAGGTTACAATTTACGTTCTGGCTGCGATTTGCTGCCGTTGCAAGAACCGCAACTGGAAATCATCGGTCGCAGCTTGCAACAGATCGACTCCTATGCCGTCAGCGCCGCCGACCTGCGGACAGCCCTACTAGAGGCGCTCGATCAAGCGGCTGCGCAGGGGTTGAATTGGCATCAGGAATCGCTCACTGCCATGGCCGATGAACGCTTGGTGACGCTCATCGAGCGCAGCCGCCGCTCTCGTGATAGCGGAGAGGACTAATGTGGCTCCGGGTCTCGTTTCCGTCAGGTCGATATTACGCGGCCCGCGCGGAAGACCCCGCCGCGCCGGAGTGGCCGCCGCACCCTTCCCGCGTATTCTCCGCCCTGGTTGCCGCTGCTTATCGCAGTGATCGCGGGATGACCGCAGAGCGGCGGATGGCCCTCGAATGGTTGGAAAGCCTTCCACCGCCGTTCATCGCCGCGCCACCAAGCGATTTAACCTCTGCGCCGATTTGTTACGTCCCGCCGGGCGATTGTGATAAGGAAGAACACGTCGTCCATCGCTCGCGACAGCCTCGTTATTTTCCCAGTGCCGTTATTTTGGGTGAGCCAGTGATTGGTTACGGATGGGAGCAAGAACCAGATGATTCCCTACTGGCGGCGCTCGTTGGTATCGCTGCTGGCGTCAGCCATGTTGGCGCATCGCATTCCATCGCATTGCTGGAATTTGGCGTAGGCGCTTTATCTTCGCCAGCCTCCTTGTATCCCACGCTGGATGGCGGAGTCTTTCTTCGAGTTCCCGTCTCTGGCCGTTTGGCCGAACTGGATGCCTTGTACGCAGGCCAAGCTGGCGTGCGCCGACCGATTCCCATTTATGAGCGTTTAGCTGCATACCGCGCGCGCGCGTCAGATGTCGAGCAACTAATTCCCGCCCGCTTGGAATTGATTTCGCTGCGTCTAATCGACAATCCGTATAACGCCGACCGGGCCGCCGATCTAGCGCGAGCCGTGCGCCGAGCGGTGATGGCGGTGTTGGGCAACAGCGCGCCGGACGCCATCCACGGCCACGGCATAGGCGATCATGTATAGCAAAACCAAATAGGGTTGATTATTATGAAGGGATGAGTTACTCACTGGATTTTCGTCGTAAAGTGCTAGAGGTCCGGCAACGGGAGGGGTTATCGATCGCCCAGGTGGCCGAGCGGTTTGCG
>Ga0209573_1000205_pt1 | contig 148878 bp, 106 predicted proteins | sample TNRBio252014_DNA_FD_185870 | JGI IMG/M metagenome (GOLD analysis project Ga0209573, IMG submission 185870) | Wastewater treatment Type I Accumulibacter community from EBPR Bioreactor in Madison, WI, USA - TNR Reactor_6/25/2014_ DNA (SPAdes)... | ecosystem: Engineered > Bioreactor > EBPR >...
ATTGATCTCTCATCGTAATCATATTTTCAGCTATCATTTGTATTCAACCTTAATAAAATTATCAAAATTGAATGAATTATAGTTAAGCGAAATAAATTGTCCAGCTTTTTTTATTCGACATAGGCAGGTCGCACCAGTACGAGCAAATACGATGTCGTTCGGGGATAGTAAATATTTATCAACTTCTTTATTGTCAATCTTACAATATGGAACGGTTTCCCAGTTAACTGTATTATCTTGAATATCTGTAATTCGAAGCATCCTTGGGCCAACAGGTTCTTCTGTTGAACTTGCGGTGTAACCATAACTAATATCGCTACTTACATCACCAAGAAACACCCTCTCCCATTTTCCTGGAAAATTATCTTGTTTTTTTGCTGCTTCTATCATGCAATTAAATATCCATTCAATTCATTAATTAAGGGTTCTAAGTCTTTGCCAAAAAGTTCGCGGGCTTTGAGGAGGCCGCCTGCTTGGTTAAAGGGGATGTAATTGAAATCTTCCACGGTCATTTCAGCACTTTGGGCGATTTGATCTTTGATCATCTTTAACCAATTGAGTTGTTCAGGGGCAAAGTTTTTTTCTTGTTGCTTGAGCCATTCTTGAAAGCGGTGGTTGACGACCTCTGTAAAGGGTTCCAAGGTTTCACTTAAACCAGTAGAAAACCGAATTAGGCTAATGATATTTGTAAGTAGTTCTTTTGCAGGCACGCCTTTGACTTTGTTTTTTTCTAATTGTTCGTAAGCCTTCCAGACTTCTATGGGTGCTAAATGATAGGGTGGTTGTTTGATTTCTTCTGCCAACTGTTCGATTTGTTCATAACTCAAATGACGCTTTTGGTAAGGTTGTTGGTAAATCAATTGAATGGCATCTAATTCATCTTGATGATCTTTGATAAACTGTTGCCAGTTTTGAATGAGAATTTCGACTTTTTCTTCATCATAGCCAGCACTCAATAAGGTATCTGCGCTATCATCTACTAATTGATCGGTATCTTTACGAAGTTCTTCAATCAATGCCCGCAATTCGGGGTTGTGAAAAGGTTTGACCAAAACATCGGCCTTTGGTTTAAAGGTCTCTTGGATTTCTTGTTCGCTAGGTTCTTCTTTTTGGGTTTGCGATTTGGCTGTTTCGACCAAAACATCTTCATTGGTAGCATGAATCATTTCACCTGCGATTTCGATAAGGGGTTTGCCTGCCACTTCGGCTACGCGTTTGCGTTGTTGCTCATTCAATTTTAAATCAATGCGGACGATACGGTTGCCTAAAGTTCTTAAGGTTTCTGAGTGGCGATCACCTCGGGCGATTTGTTCCATCAGTTTGGCCGTTGAAACGGTTGGTTTTGATTCCAGGGATTTTGTTTCGGTTTTATCTGTCTCGGTTACGCCAACGCAATCCACCAACACAAAACGACTTTTACCTGGGGCATCGGGGGTGACTTTGTGTAGATCATCGATGCCAATGATGCGGGTGCCGCGCCCCTTCATTTGTTCAAAATAAGCCTGACTTTTGACATCACGCATGAAGATGACGCATTCTAGTGGTTTGATATCCGTACCCGTTGCGATCATATCCACTGTTACAGCCACGCGGTATTGTGGGTCAGTTTTAAAGGCTTTGATGGCGTTATCGGCATTGGTCTTACCGATTTTATAGGTGATCTTTTTACAGAAGGTATTGCCTTCATTGAAAACTTCACGCACGGCATCGACGATTCGATCACAATGATCATCATCTTTTGCAAAAATTAAGGTCTTCGGCACCCATTCCATCTTTTTATGAGGGGCATCGCCCACCCAATTACGTTCTGGGAAGCATTCTTTGAGGCAATTGTTTTTAAAAGCCCCGATCACTGTGCGAATTTGATTGGGGGCCAGTACACTGCGATCTAGTTGTTGTGCTTGCCATTCTTCTTCTTGATCTAAGACTTCCATGCGTTTAGCTTTGGTCAAGCGGTCTCTGATTTGTACGGCGGTACCAGCAACGATCTTATTGCCCTTTTCGGTGAGTTCGGTTTTGATGCGATAGATGTCGTAGCCTACATTCACTTGATCAACCACAGCTTTTTCATGGGTGTATTCACTCACCAGGTTTTGCCCAAAGAAACCGATGGTTTTTTTAGTTGGTGTTGCCGTCAGGCCAATTAAAAAAGCATCGAAATAATCGAGCACCTGACGCCATAAATTATAAATGGAACGATGGCATTCATCGATAATGATCACATCGAAGGTATCAATGGGGATAGCGGGATTATAAACCACTGGGCGTGGTTCTTTATTCATTGTACTTGCTTCTACTTCGTAACCTGAATGCTCATCAGCTTCATCATCTAATTCTTGATTGGTGAGTTGTGAATACAATCTTTGGATGGTTGAAATGGTGACCTTGGTGGCATCTGCAATACCAGCACGACCAAGAATATTGACATTATACAGGTTGGTAAATTTACGGCCATCGTGGGGTACTGTAAATTGCTCAAATTCATCTTTGGCATTGGTGGCTAAATTACCACGATCCACAAGAAAGAGTACGCGTTTGATTTTAGCAAATTTCGCTAAGCGATAGACTTGGGTAACAGCAGTGTAGGTTTTACCAGAGCCCGTTGCCATTTGTAGCAAAGCTCTTGGTTTGGCATCTTTTAGTGAGCCTTCGATCCCATGAATGGCATCTACTTGGCAATTTCTTAAATGGGTAACATCTAGTTCTGGTAAATCTTGTAATCTGGTGCGCAGGGTATTTTCTTCTTTCAACCAGGCGTGCAATGTTTCTGGTTTATGAAAATGAAAGACAAAGCGTGAACGAGGGTTTGGGTCACGCTCATCACGAAAGCGAATTTCTTGATTGGTAGCTTCATATAAAAAAGGGAGCGGTTCTTTTGGCCCTGACCAGCGTTGAATAAAATCTAATTTTGAATATCCATAGCGTTCTGATTGTTCGGCAACACCAACGAGGTTATGCCCTTCTTTTTTTACTTCGATTACACCGCAGGCTTTGCCTTCAATAAAAATCATGTAATCAGCAGGGCCAGTTTGGGTGGGCACTTCTCGAACAATGACCCCTAAGGCAGATTCTAAATTAATTTGTTTTAAATCTTGGATAACCCAACCCGCCGCTTCGAGCTTTTGATCTAGTTCTAAACGAACTTCGGCTTCTGATTTTGGGGGTTGTTGGGGTTGGGGCATAAAAATAATTTGAAGATTTATAGATATTTGTAATGGTCAATTCTAAACTTTTCATCTTATTTTACTAGAATTAATTTACCTACTTTATGTTTTTTGCTTTTTTAGGTAATATTATTAAATTTTTATCGTAATTTTACAGTTAAGAAAGATGAAATCTGAATAAAAACGAGTCCAGATAACTCGTTTTTATGCCAAATCCTAATTTTTTATTCTTTACACCTTTTATTAAATTTATCAAATTTCCTCATACTAGCTTGCAATCTTGAGCATCTACCGGTAACCAAAACTGCCCCATTTTGTGTATGCTTCATTATCTTTGTTCTTTGCTTGAATAACTCCGTCGAAAAAATAACACTCAATACGGGTGACTCGATATACCATACACTTTAAGGAATTTCACCTTGCTAAATTCGAATATCTTTTCTGACGCACATGGCTGACATATTTCAATACTCTTTCTTCAAAAGTATTGAACAAGCTGGAAGGCGTTCATAAAGACTTCAGTAAAACTTTAGGCAAAGGCAAAAAAGTTTCACTGGCCGATTTAATTGTTTTGGCAGGTTCAGCAGCAATTGAAAAAGCTGCAATGGAAGCAGGCTTTAATGTTTCAGTTCCATTTAAACCTAGTCGCACAGATGCTACACAAGAGCAAACAGATGAACTTTCATTCTCTTATCTTGAACCTAAAGCTGATGGTTTTAGAAACTATTTTAACAAAGACGAAAACTTTCGTTCTCCAATAACTATGCTTGTTGATAAAGCGAATATGCTTACATTAACAGTTCCAGAGATGACAGTTCTAGTTGGTGGCCTAAGAGCTTTAAACGCAAATGCTTATGAAGAAAAACACGGCGTATTCACGATGGCACCAGGAAAACTGACTAATGATTTCTTTGTAAATTTGCTAGATATGTCAACGGCTTGGAAAAAATCTGATGCAGAAGGCATATATGAAGGTTGCGATCGTGCTTCTGGAAAGTTAAAGTGGACAGCAACTCCAGTTGACTTGGTATTTAGTTCAAGCTCAGAATTGAGAGCAATAGCAGAAGTTTACGCTTCAGATGATGGCAAACAAAAATTTGTTGATGACTTTATAAAAGCATGGACAAAAGTAATGAACCTTGGACGCTTTGAATAAAAAAACTCTAGTCGCTCAGTTAAATGAGCGACTAGAACTTCAAATCTATTGTTAAATAGCCTTTCAAAATACAATTTTATCAAGAAAAATTGGGCTGGGGGATCCTTTCTTCCAATTTTTTTTTTAATTACACTTTCAATTGTTGCTCAATGGAACGAAACCTCTGCGCAAAATTTTATTTGCACTAATATTTGATTTCAATAGTGAAAAAACAAAGTAACTTTGTCCTTTGGTCTAGCGATTATAATTTTCCTTAGCAACCCATTTCATCTAACGAATTCAGTGATTCACTAAAGTATAGGCATTTGACCATATAAATTAATTTTAACACTTGATACCTGAATTTTCGAAAGAATAAAAATATCCAGTAGAAAATTCTTGATTTTCAGAACGAACGGTTGGCATTACCCAATGCGTTGCATACCCACGACGCCAACGATTGGAAGTATTAACACCTGATTTATGAATGGTGTTACCATGATGAAATACAACCCCGCCCTTTTTCACTTCTGCTAAAGACTCTTTCTTTGAATCAATATAATCATTTGGAATTATCAAGTCATATTTGTTTTTTTCATGCCTAACATGTGGTGCAATTTTACCAAGATTACTACCATCAATATAACGCATACAACCATTTTCAACATCTACATCATCAAGCGCAATCCAAGCGGTAATGATTTTATCGGCTGGGGTACATTTAAAATATTCGTTATCTTGATGATAAGGCTTTTCAGAACCAACCAAAGGCGGTTTTAGAAAAATCTGATCACTAAATAAACAAACATCATCTTGAATCAATTCACTTAATAAGGTCAACAAATTCTCGCAATTTAAAAAATCTTTATATTTATCATTTTTTGTAAATGGTGCATTTAGCTTTCGTGGTGCGACTTTGCCAGTGCCTTCACCATCTAATGAATGAATTTTTCCCTCTAAAATTTCTTGTGACATAATCTGCTCGGTTAAATTGGCAATATGTTCTATCGCCTTTTTTTCAAACACACCATCTACTACAACCCAACCTTTTGTTTGATAATGATTTTTAATATCTTGAATTGAATCTTTAATGTTCATAAAAGCTCCCTAAAGTTAACATTTTTGTTCTTACCTGACAAAGATGCCCTAAGGATACAATTTAACAGTAGATTTAAATGGCATATAAAGTATAATTTTTGTGTTTAACCGTAGATTTGTGATAACAACCTATCAAATGAATATACAAACATTAAAACCCAATTTTTTTTTAGAAGCACTACTTGCATCTAACACTGAAATTCAAATCAAAACCGCTGGCATTACCACAATCAATAGCCGATGGCAGATTGCAGAAAGAGTCGTTCCAGATCACCTGTTGTATTATCTAGAAAACGGCTCAATGGAAGCCTGCGTTAATAAAATAAATTTTCGTTTAAAAGAAGGCAACTTATTATGGGTGCAGCCAAGTGTATCGCAAAAATTTTGGTTAAGCCCAAGTATGCCAGAAACAAAAGTTTATTTTGCTCGTTTCCATCTCAAAACAGAAACACATTTACTTGCCCTCGAAAAAAACTTCTTTAAAATGGACGATTTCTTTCATTTACAAAATCACTTTTATGATTTTCTGATTCGCCAAAGTGAACCCTCAATTTACAGTAAATTTTTGCAAAAGTCCTCCATCGCAATCATTTTTTGTGATGTACTAAAAGAACCACAAAAAAAAGAAATTGTAAACGAAGGTTTAAAGCGAAATCAAATCGACCACTTACATAAATTTATCCACAAAAATATTCATAAAAGATTTACTTCCGCTGATTTGGCCAAGGAAATCAAAATGAACCAGGATTATTTTAGTCGACAATTCAAAAAGTCTTTTAAACAAACACCGAAAGAATTTTTGAAACAAGAGAGAATACGACGGGCAGCAAACCTTTTAATGGAATCCAACATGAATATCAGTGAATTAGCAAGATTTTTGGGCTATACCGATGTGTATCAATTTAGTCAGCAATTTAAAAAAATACATCGTATCAGCCCAAATAACTTTAGAAAATCCGTTAAAGATAGTATCTCAAAACCTATTAAAAGTTAACCCATAAATCAAGCTTTTCTTGCAGTTTTCTTAATGGAATGGCCTCTTGGTCAATTTCAGGGAAATCACGAAGAATTTCTTCATAACTTGGAATTCTTCCCCAAGCTGTGACAGTAAAAAATTCATAAACGCCCTTTTTATTAATTTTCATTTTTATATTTCGCGCAATTGCATTTTTTAATAAAGAACTTTTATATTCCTCTAATGATTTTGGAATATTTTCAGAAGAAACACCTTTTACCCAAGGCAACCATTCCGTAACTTGAGATTGATGACACCATGCCATTCGTGCTTTGTTGTTAAATTCGTTTTCAATATTAACAGCAAAATCTAAATCATTTGCATCTTTGATATAATGATCGTTAAAATTAATTATGATTGGCAGCGAAACAAATTCAGCAGGAGCATTTGTTTCACCGAATTCTGGGATAAAGCAATGCGGAACATTAATCATATAAGCAACTTTTCGCACGGCATCGGCTACAGCAATATGATCGATATGAATGCCAGCTGTGATACTTGAAGTTACAGGCGGGCAAAACAAATAATCGGGTTTAAATTCTCGAATTGATTTCCAAAGCGCTGCTAGCAAATAATTATCAACGAACAAACATCCTTCACGCGGGTATTGACCATTTGGATACCTCAAGAACTCTAAATCATATTTGCCAATTTTGGCCGATTCCATTTGTTCTTTTCGTCTTAACTCGCCTGTTTCTTGACGCGAACGAAAATGGTGACCAGCCTCACCATTTGTACAAACGATTACTTTTGATTTTAGCTCTAAGTCTTTCTTTTTCCATTTTTCGAACAAACCTGACCCCATAAATTCAAAGTCATCAAAATGGGCATGTATGGATAAAATTTTCAAAGTTCCCCTCCTTAAGCATGATAATTTACACTTTTTTGATCTCACCAACTCCAATTTTCTGTATTATATTAACAATTTACCGCAAAAAAATGCCATAAATTGTATATTTTTTGTAAAATAAGAACTTTTAACATTTACCTAGGATATTTATGAGCGCAACTTACAATGCAGATGAACAACGATACGAAACAATGAAGTTCCGCAGGGTTTTGGGTAACAGTTTAAAATTACCCTCCATTTCGATTGGCCTATGGCATAATTTTGGTGGTATTGATAATTTAGAAAATATGCGAAAAATTTCGCGAAAAGCCTTTGATCTCGGAATTACTTACTTTGATTTAGCGAATAATTATGGGCCACCACCTGGTTCTGCTGAAGAAAATTTTGGGATTATTTTAAAAAAGGATTTGGGCGTTTATCGTGATGAACTTTTTATTGCAACTAAAGCAGGTTACCATATGTGGCCTGGCCCCTATGGAGAATGGGGTTCAAGAAAATATCTACTTTCTAGCCTTGACGCTAGCCTAAAAAGAATGGGGTTAGATTATGTTGATCTGTTTTATTCGCATCGTTTTGACCCTGATACACCATTAGAAGAAACCATGGGTGCATTGGCACATGCCGTGCATTCAGGCAAAGCAATGTATGTAGGCATTTCAAATTATGGCCCTGATGAAATGAGACGAGCCTCAAAAATTTTGAAAGAGCTTGGAGTACCTTGTTTGGTGAATCAAGTTAAATATTCCATATTTCATCGCCCCATTGAAGATAAAGGGTTAATTGCAATGGCTGAAGAGCTTGGCATTTCACTCGTTATTTTTTCACCGCTAGCACAAGGTTTATTAACCAACAGATATCTGAACGGAATACCTGAAGGTTCGAGAGCTACTAGATCTCAGTTTTTAAAACCAAATCAATTAACACCTGAGCTTTTAGGTAAAATTTCTAAATTGAATGAATTAGCTAAAAAACGCAATCAAAATCTATCTAATTTAGCATTAGCCTGGGTGCTTAGACATAATGCTGTTGTTTCTGCTCTTGTAGGTGCCAGTAGTGCAGTACAAATTACGGATAGCGTTAAAACATTAGAAAACTTAGAATTATCACCTAATGAACTTAGGGAAATTGACCAAATCCTAAAGTAATTTTAATCTTCTATGACCGACCAATTAGCTTCAGAGGAATCTTTTTCGCCGATTTATCATTTAACGGGGGGGGATACAATTGGGGCTAAACCAATGAATTTTCGTCGTAAGGCCTATTCTTATTGGTGTATTGAGTATACGGTTGAAGGCGCAGGGTATTTATGCGTAGACGATAAGCGATATGACATTAAAAGTGGTGATGTATACATTTTACCAAAAGGTAAAGATCATGAGTATGGCCCCGATAAAAAAAACCCTTGGCGCAAACTTTACATCGTAATTGATGGTCCGCTTATTGAAGAGTTAACAAGAATTTACGGAATTCACGATACTTATTACTTCCCTCATCAGCAAAATACACAGGGTTTATTTGAAAATTCAATTACCCAATTAAAACAAAAAACGGAACAAACTAAAGTTAAGATTTCACTTTATATTCACGAGATTATTACTCAATTAGCAAAACAAGTAGAACGAGGTTATGAAAACGAAAAAGGGTTGGCAGGTAAAATCAAAAGGTACTTAGATGGAAATTTAGAAAACCCACTTACGCTGGAGAATCTTGTCAAAGAATTTCTATTTTCAAAAGCCCATATCGTGCGCGAGTTTAAAAAACAATATTCGATTACACCCTATGAATATTTTTTAAGAAGAAAATTTCATCTTAGTTGCTTTTATTTAACTGAAACAGATCTTTCCATCAAACAAATTGCCGATAAATTGCACTTTCGCGATGAATATTATTTTTCAAAGTTCTTTAAAAAAAGGGCTAATATTCCGCCTGGTCAATATCGAAAAAAAATATAACCGTTTTAGGTCAAGGCATTTTTCGAATTAAAATCCCCAAACAAAAGGAATTACCAAAACTGCGACGATAAAAAACAATGCATTAATTGGCAAACCAATTTTTAAGAAATCAATATTTTTATAGTTACCGGGACCATGTACCATCATATTAGTTTGATAACCAAATGGTGTGGCAAAGCTACAAGAAGCTGCAGACATCACAGCCATAATAAATGGCACCGCGTTAACCCCTAATGTGTTTGCAACAGTTAAAGCTAATGGAAAAAACAAAGCGGCGGCGGCATTATTGGTAATCATTTCAGTCAATAAGGAAGTGCCTAGATAGACTAGGGCAAGTGCCACCCAAGGGGAATTCTCACCACTTATCTTTAATATAAAATTACAAATTAAACTTGCGGCGCCACTATCTTGTAAAGCATTGCTTAAACCAAATGCTGCACCTATTACTATCAAAACACTCCAATCCATTAGTTTTATTAAGCCATTTTTTTCAATTAACTGAAATTGAATAAACAAGCAACTACAAACAATCACACTAAGCACCAGAGGTACTTTGGGAAAATAAGGGATAATATTATACATTTCAGGCAGCAGAATCATTAGTGCAAGGCAAACAAGGGCAAAACCAAAATAGTTTTTCTTATCTAAATCTTCTCTTAATGGCGTTGCAAAATTAAACACATTTGAATTCTGCCATATTCTACGAAAACCTTTACCTGCAAGCAAAATTAGGGTATCCCCCATTTTTAAAGGTATTTTTGAAATGTGCTGTTCAATAGCCTCACCATTTCGATGAAACGCTAGTACGGTGGCATCATAAGTTCGATTGAACCATACTTCATCAATCGTTTTATCAATTAATGGTGAGCTCGGTGCAATTACTACTTCCAAATATTGAGCATTTGAACCTATATTGAATTCTTGTGTTTGACCAGGCAAAGCAAGGCCAGGTTTTTGAAACAAATCAATTACATGATCATGGTTACCTTTAAAATATAAATAATCGCCTTCTTTAATAACGAATGTGCCTTTTACGGGGGTATAAACTTCATCGCCTCGGTGCACTTCAAACAAGAAACACTCTTCTAAGTCGCGTAAGCCACTATCTAAAATCGTTTTGTGATGATAACTACTACCCTTACTAACTTCTAAAACAAATATATAAGGCTTAAGTTGATTTTTAGTTGTTTCTAATAAATCAATTCGATTGGGCAATAATTTATCACCAAAAATATAGATGAAAATTACACCAATAATAGCACAAGGCGCACCGACCCAAATAGGGGCCCAAAAACTAATTTCAATACCTGCCTTATGTGCCAAACCGTGCACTACAAGATTAGTGGAAGTTCCAATTAAAGTTAGCATTCCACCAAAAATAGTGATATAAGATAAGGGTATCAATATCTTGCTAGGTGCAATTTTATTCTTTAATGCCCATTCTCTCAAATAAGGAATAAATATTGCGACAATCGGAGTATTATTTAAAAACGCAGATAATGCCATCAGTGGTGCCGACAAACGCAAAAGCAATGTTGATGCATTGGAAGCTCCCCCTAGAACTGTTTTTAAGAAAAAATGCATCACCCCTGCACTTTGAATTCCTTTTGCCACGACAAATAAAGCCGCTACCGTAAAAACTGTCGGTTCAGCAAACCCTGACAAACCCTTTGAGACTTCTAGAAATGGTTTTTCAACAAGAATGCTGCCGAGCATCATTAATGAAAGCGAAGATATTACTGAAAACTCTACCGAATAAAAATCGACCATCAACATGAACAACATATGTGCTATTATGAAAAGACAAAATATTGCTGGTGAGATCACTTGCAGAGAAATACAAGTCATCATGGTAATGGCAATCAAGAAATAAATAAAACCATAATGTTTTTTCATAGCACCAAATTAAGTATGTAGTGGGCTTTATTCATTAAAATTATTTCTTCCAACTTGACATTGTCCATTCAATCTTGCTTATCATTTCGTTTGCTCTTACTAAATCAAATTCGCTAGGTAAATTTGTTTCACAACATGCTAACCCACAAGCTAAGCCAAATAAAAATGAGGTGTCAATATCTTCCTGCTCAATGAAATGTTTATAGACCATTGCTGCACCCACCGCATCACCTGCGCCTGTTGAATTTAGCACCGTGATATTAGGAAGCTTATATGTATATTTTTGCTTTTTTGTATAAAAAAAAGCATCATCTGGGCCATTTGTAACACCTAAATATTCAATTTTATGTTGGTTAAAACAAATTGCAGCAGCCTGATCGACATTATTTTTACCAGTAATAGTAAACAATTCACTCTGATTAACCTTAAGCATTTTAGGGTTAGATTCTAGCACAGCTTTGATATCCATGTAGGCATCAATGACAGACAATTTGTCTTTAAAGCAAGCAAGAATTTCTTTGTAAATTTTTTGAGGCATGCCATTTGGGTGTGTGCCCGACAACACAATTGCACCACAATCGTCAGCAATCTCTTGAATTTTTTCAAGCAAACTGCTTGCTTCCGCTTCGGAAATTTGTGGCGATGGATCAATAATTTCAGTAACATTATGAGGGTTTTCAGAAATCAGTGTGGTGCAAGAGCGAGTCGTGTTTTCTGTCTGAATATAGATAGATTCGATTTCTAATTTATTAACACCTTTGATAAACTTCACCCCTCGATCGCCACCTGCAAAACCGGCCAAGATGGGTTCGGTACCCAAATATTTTAACACCTTGCTATAATTTAAGCCCTTACCAGAAGCAACATGAATTACATCGCTTGCTCGATTGATTTTACCTAATTCTAATTGTGGCAAAAATATAATCCGTTGCCACACAGGGTTTAAGCCTACAACCAATATTTTTTTAGCCATATTATCGCTAATTCCTCATTAATAAAAATTAAAAGTAATGGTAACTACTCAGCCTATTGCGCTTTCACACTAATGAAATTGGTGTTGTAAAGTCAGGGCACCTATATGCAGAATACGCCTTCTCAACTTGCGGAATTTAAGAATTGCTGAGTGGATACAGATTTAGGCAGTAATTTTAAGGCAAATTGTCTAATAAGGAAATAAAATTGTATATACTCAGCACTTTTTATGTATTTTGCTATGTCGTTACGCAAAAGTCGGCCAATGTGAATTTTCAGATAGAAATGATGGGATTTCTTTAATTTTTCTTTGGTTTTTTGATATATTTTTAGAACTTTCCTTAAATATGTTTCAAAGAAGGCTGACTTGGATATAAATCTTTCTTTTTCTAAAATGGCAATAAGTAAATGGCAAAACTACCCTTTGTAAAATTAAAAGCAAAACGCAATTCAGTGCACCCTTGGATTTTTCTAAAAATGGTCGCAAGACCTCAAAAAAAAATGTTACCAGGGGAAATGATAGAAGTCTTATCACGCGAAGGGGAATTTATTGGTCGTGGCTTTTACAACCGAAAAAGCAATATAAATATTCGCTTATTAACTGAAAATATTGAAGAGGAATTAAACGAAAATTTCTTTTTTCAACGAATTGCTGAGGCCGTAGAACTTAGAAGAAATTTACTTCAAATTGAAAAATGTAGCGATAGCTATCGCATCATAAACTCAGAAGGTGATCATTTATCAGGTATTATTATCGATAAATATAATCAAGTTATCGTTATAGAACCTTTATCCGCTGGTTATTTTCATATTATTGATTGGATAGCAAATAGTTTAAAAAAATTATACCCCAATTGCCATATCGTAGTTCGCAGTGACCCTAAGACAAGTGAAAAAGAAGGCCTGTTATTTGAAAAATTAGACAAAAGATTTTCTGGTCCAAAAACAGTTACCATACAAGAAAATAATTTAAAAATGATTGTAAACTTGGAAACTGGGCATAAAACAGGCTATTTTCTCGATCAAAGAGAAAACCGTATGTATCTTTCTTCTCTTGTAAAAAATAAAACCGTTCTTGATCTCTGTTGTTACACAGGAGGTTTTTCTATCTCGGCATCTCTAGCTGGTGCGACATCCGTTAAAGCCATTGACTTAGATGAAAAAGCTATCGCCGTTGCAAAAGAAAATGCCAATCTGAACAAGGTAAAAATTGATTTTGTGCATGCAAATACATTTGACTTTTTGAGAGCGGAAATTGAAAACAAAAACAAATACGATGTCATTATTCTTGACCCACCTAAACTTGGCAGAAACAAAGAAGAACTAGGTAAGGCCAAAAAAAGCTATAATGACCTCAATCGCATGGCAATGCAATGCATTAATAATAACGGAATTCTATTAACATGCTCCTGCACGGGAACATTAACAGAACAGGATTTTCTAGCCATTCTTACGCGTGCAGCAAACGAAGCCGATGTCCACCTACAGATTTTTAAAGTTGCTGGGCCTAGTGATGATCACCCTACTTTACATTCTTACCCTGAAGGGCGCTACTTAAAAGTTGTTTATGCTAGGGTATCACATGCTAAAAGAACCTATCACCCTGAACCTAAAAACTACAAAGATACTAATCAACAACTTACAGATGAGTTGGAAGATGATGAAATTGACGATATTGATGATACTGTGGATGAAGATTAAACTACAATTCACCTAAAAATAATTCTTTGTGAATTTTTTCATCCTCAAAAAACTCTCTCACAATTGCAGATGTTCTCAGCAAAACATCTTCATTCGTTACCTTTGGCTTTAGAATATTATTGGCTCTTGCAATCGCCTCTATTTCATCGACCCCATCTACTCTCCTAATTGCAATCACTAACATTTCAAAACTTAGACCAATATCCTTAAGCACTCCTAATTCGGCAATCAACCAATTAAATGCCAAAAAATGCTTTTTGCTAATATAAATGTATTTTTCAAAAGACTTACAGATTGGTAATCGATTAAAAGATGTTTTTGTGGCAGGCGAAACAAGATATTTGTTTTCCCATGTATAAGTTTTGCTATTGTCAACAAGAACTACAATGCCATTTAAAGCTTGAGAATACATTCCTAACCATCTAATATTACGCCTAAACTCATGAACATGATCTTCCATTTGTGTGAATTGAAAATCTCTTAAAGCAACTTCCTCAATCGTTTTTTTTAGTTCCTTTTTTATAGACTTTTCCATTTTTAAAATCAATTTGTTATCAAATTTTATTTTACTAGTTTCAATTTTTTTCTTAAAAATCTTTAATTTGTTTTGAAGGCATTTATCCTTTTTAAGAAGATTTTTAAGTTTATTTTCATTTTCTTTTTTTTCAGATACCCAATAAGTAATGATGTCACTTGGAATTTCTGCATTTTCTTTAAATTTTGTTAAAAGTTCTTCATAACAATTTATAGCCCCCAATAAATCTTCATATTGTTTAAAAAACAGATACCAATTTTTAAAAGATTTATATTTCGAACTTTTAAAGAATATTCGACAAAGGGCTTCTAACATAAAAAATTGAGCGCGTCCGTCTTGCTTATACAACCATATTGCAGATTTTTTCTCTTTAGATGCATTCCAACACAAATGTTGCAAAAGCGTAATGTGTTGAATCAATGGGTTTTTATTCACTTTTAAACTCTATAACGATTAGCATATGTTTTTAAGATGCGAAAAAGTTAATTCAGATAATCGCAACTTCTGCCTGCCCTTCTCATCAAAATTATTTAAATCTAACCATTTATAATATTCCTTTTTCAACTCTGGCCAATCTTTATCTATAATGCTATACCAAGCCGTATCACGACTTCTACCTTTGACAATTGTTGCTTGCCTAAAAATGCCTTCGAATGAAAACCCTAGTCTTTGTGCCGCATTTCGAGAAGGTGTATTCAAGGTATTACATTTCCATTCCAAGCGACGATAGCCCAAATCAAATATCCGGCACATCATTAAAAAAAGGGATTCCGTCGCAGCTATGGAGCTTCTTAAGAATGAAGAAAAATATAAGTGCCCAATCTCAATATTTCCATTTAACGCATCTATTCTCAAATAACTACTTACGCCAACTGCTTTATTTGATTTTAAATCAATAATCGCATAAAATTGCGGGTCTTTAGATTTGGCGCTAGCGATCACCCAATCACGATATGCTTTCATATCAGGAAATGGTCCATAGTTCATATAAGTCCAATTAGAATTGTCGCTATCCGTTTGATTCGCAGCAAATAAATCTGCCCCATGTAAGTCCCAATCTAAAGGTTCAAGTCGACAATGCGTACCTGTCATGGTTTGTGATTTTGGAAATTCAGGTGACTGCCAACCAAAAATCTCCTCGCCTAAAGCTTGGTTAAATTCATTAAAAAATTGAACCATCGTTTGCTCCATAAAAATTCAAAAGCCTAAATAATTGGGGCTTATTGCTTCTTTTGAAACCAAATGTAATTTATTTTTTCACCTCGTTCTTCTGCCTTATTACAAAACAAGGTTCGAAAATACCCTTCTAACTCATTCGCTATTTTAGTATCCACAAGCATATTCTTCAAAGCGGAATTGGCTTCTATAATTGGGTATGCATAATTGGCATAGTCGCTAGAATCCGTTACAAAATAAAAATTACCCTGCGGTTTCAGCATTCTTACAAATTCTGCAACTAAACCAGTTTGCAAAGACCTTCTTTTATGGTGTTTTGTCTTTGGCCATGGGTCTGGGAAATTCATGTGAATTCTAATAAAGGTATCGGCATCAAAAAAAGAATGAAAGATTTCTTCAAACGCAGCACGAATAATAATTACATTTTCTAATTCATTCAAATGCATTTTTTTTTGACTAAACAAACATTTTTTCCAACTATAATCCACACCTATATAGTTCAGTTGCGGGTTCATTTTTGCATGATCTAACAAAAACTCTCCTTTGCCACAACCCGCATCTAAAACCACTGAATTCAAATTGCCAAAATATTCTTCTGCAGAAAACTTTTTATTTTCAAGTTGCTCCATAGTGAAGATTTTTTGACGAAGTTCTTCTTTGTTTTTTAATCGAATCGACATTTCAATAAACTCAATCTCTTTATAAAACGGTAACTGTCCGATTTACAAGAGAAACTTTCCCTTCCGTAAATTTTTTCAATGTGCTTATTAACACTTTTTTTTCTAAAGCTTGAACATTTCTTTCAATTTCTTCAACTGAATCATTATGGGAAACTGGAAGTGTCTCTTGGGCAATGATTGGCCCTGTATCATATTCTTCTGAGACAAAATGAACGGTGCAGCCGCTCACCTTACAACCATAGTTTTTAACAGCCAAATGAACATTCCGACCATACATACCTTTACCCCCAAAAGCAGGCAATAAAGAAGGGTGAATATTAATCGTAGGCAAATCATTCACCGTAGGAACATATTTTTTTATAAAACCTGCCATTACCACTAGTTCAACGGCATGGCTTCTTAATATCTCCAAAATTTCATTAGAATAAATTTCGGGTGCTCTTCCCGCAGTATTAGCAACTGCAACAGGTATGCCTGCCAACTCGGCTCGTTTGATACCATACGCACTTGCATGGCTAGAGATCACAACCACAATTTCAGCATGCAACACACCTGCTTTAATTGCATCAATCAAACACTGTAGTGTTGTCCCAGAACCAGAAATCATTACTCCTATTTTGTTGATAGTTTTCATTAAACTCTCTTTATTGAAATAGTCACCTGAATACCATCAATGTCGAATTCATTTGAAATATCAAATTTATCCAAACTACTATTTTCAAGAATAGAATCCGCCAAGGTTTCATTTTTAACATAATTACCGTATGTAGCAATAGATTGGCTCACTAGCTCATCGCCCTTCAAACCAACTTGAATGCGGTCAGAAACTTCAAAGCCAGCGTCTTTTCTTAAATTCTGAATGCGATTCACAAGTTCGCGGGCTAGACCTTCTTTTTCTAATTCTTTATCTAACTCAGTATCTAGAGCAACCGTTATGCCCCCATCGCTTTCAACCACAAAACCAACTTTTGGTATTCTTTCAATTAGAATATGTTCCAATGTTAAGGTCTGACCTAAAACATCTATTGTTCCACCATTTTCCAATAAACCTACCTCTTTGTTTCCAAATGCTTTAATTATTTCTGTTGCCTCTTTCATTTGCTTGCCTAACACTTTGCCAAGCAATTTTAAATTAGGCTTAGCCGAACGATTCACAAAATTTTCTTCATTGCTCGAAACAACTACCACTTTTACATTCAGTTCACTTCGAATTAAATCCGCTAGTTCTTCGAAATACTTTTGATGAGTTTCGTTTTTCACAACGACCGAAACACTCTTTAACGGTTGGCGTGTTTTAAGTTGATGCACCGATCGTAAAGAGCGGCCTAATTCAACTGCTTTTCTCACCAAATCCATTTTTTCCTCTAACCCACGATTTTGTAAGCTTTTATTAGCAACAGGGAAATCACATAAATGTACACTATGTGGATTACTCACCTGAATTGCTTTTGTTAATCGAGTATAAATAAAGTCAGTAATAAACGGTAAAATTGGGGCTAAAATTTTACTAAAATCTACTAGTACCGTATATAAAGTGCTATAGGCCGCAAATTTATCTCCATCATTTTCAGATTTCCAAAATCGACGACGAGAAAGTCGAATATACCAATTGGTTAAATACTCAATAAACTCAACTAAAGGTGGCACAACCTTATTCAAATTATAATCTTGCATTTCAGCATCGACTTGCTCGATTAAGGTTTGTAATTTTGAAAGGATCCATTGATCCATTAAATTATCGCTTTTTGGCAACCCTTTTTCTGGCCCCCACTGATCCACATTTGCATAGGTAGCTAAAAAGCTGTAACTGTTCCACAAAGGCAAAATCACGGCGCGTGTTAATTCTTCAATACCCTTTTCAGAAAACTTCAAATCTTTGGCAACGACAACAGGCGAATTTATTAAAAATAATCGCAAAGCATCGGCACCGTACTTATTCAACACATCATCTGCAGGCGGATAATTTTTCTTACGCTTTGACATTTTTTCGCCATCAGAGGCTAAAATCAAACCATTTACGATTACATTTTTAAATGGGTTTTTGTCAAATATTGCGGCAGACAATACGACCAAAGTATAGAACCACCCACGCGTTTGATCGATACCTTCTGCAATAAAATCTGCCGGAAAGTTTTCTTCAAACCATTTTACATTTTCAAACGGGTAATGCTTTTGTGCATAGGGCATAGAGCCAGATTCAAACCAGCAATCTAAAACTTCTTTGATTCGCACATAGTCACCTTTTTCACCCTTGACTTGAAAAGTAATCGAGTCAATCGTCTCACGGTGCAAATCTTCCACTAAAACACCACTAAGCTCTTTTAGCTCGGCTATTGAACCAATACAAATCGTATTGCCCGTTACATTGTTTATCCAAATAGGTAAAGGCGTACCCCAAGACCGACTACGAGATATTGCCCAATCACGCGCCCCTTCTAACCAATTTCCAAAACGACCTTGCTTTATATGCTCAGGCACCCAATGAATATTTGAGTTTGCCTTTATTAAACGCTCTTTAATTTCTTCTACCTTAACATACCAAGAACTAATCGATTTGTACAACAAAGGTGTATCTGTTCGGTAGCAAAATGGATAACTGTGGACAATTTGTGTCATGTCATACAGCATTCCCTCTTCTTTTAATCTACGAATTATTAATTTATCTGCATCTTTAACATATACACCTTCGTAATCCTTTACTTGACTAGTGAATTGACCATTATCGTCTACAGGGCAAGCCTCTATCGAAAGCCCTGCTTGTTTCACAATACGATTATCATCTTCACCAAATGACGGGGCGGTATGCACAATACCTGTACCATTTTCCGTAGAAACATAGCCATCCACTAAAACCTGAAAAGCACCGTCAGATGCGAGCGATGAAAAATAATTAAATAGGGGCTCATATTTACGGCCTTTTAAATCAACTCCCTTACACTTTGATATTACTTCTAATTTTCGCTTCTTCGTATAGGCTGAAACGCGAGCTTCTGCCATATAAATAAATTTACCTAAGTCTTTATCCTCTACTTTTACATAATCAATTTCAGGGCCAACACATAATGCCAAATTTGAAGGCAATGTCCAAGGTGTAGTCGTCCATGCTGCCATATACGCATCTTCGTCTTTTAACTTAAACAAGATGGTAATAGCTGGGTCCTGAACTTCTTTATAATTTTGACCCGCTTCAAAATTTGATAAAGCTGTACCTAACGCCGCGGAAAACGGCACAACTTTTGTACCTCGATAAATTAAATTTTTATCCCAAAGTTGTTTAAAAACCCACCAAATACTTTCCATAAAATGAGGGTCCATGGTGCGATAACCATTTCTAAAATCTACCCAACGCCCCATACGATGCACTGTTTTTTCCCACTCGCCCGTATAACGAAGCACTATTTCACGACACTTCTTATTAAAATTCTCAATGCCGTATTCTTCGATGGCCTTTTTTCCAGATATATTCAAAATATTTTCAACTTCATTCTCTACAGGCAAACCGTGGCAATCCCACCCAAAAACTCTCTCTACCTTGTAGCCTTTCATCGTCCAAAATCTCGGCACAATATCTTTGATCGTTCCAGCTAACAAATGCCCATAGTGCGGTAAACCCGTCGCAAACGGTGGGCCGTCGTAAAAGGTGAATTCCTTTTGGTTTTTTCGGTTCTCTATACTTTTTTCAAATGCTTTTGAATCCTGCCACTTCGCCAGAACTTCTTCTTCCATTTTCGGGAAACTAATATTTGATGGTGCCTTGTCTAACATAAAACCTTTACCAATTAAAAAATAGATAATTTTGTGCAAAATTTCGAGATTTTTTTAGTACCAAAATTAACCCTCGAATTATTAATTTTGAGTGCAAGATTTAATCACAAATTTTTTAAAAATCAGTAAATATATGATGAAAAACCAATATATTCCAAATTGTTATCTCAAAACCAAAATATTGAATTTAATTCTCAAAACGATAGTAGAATTCGACAGCAAAATTAAAATTTAATCTGGCCAGTTATTTTCTAATTGAAAACATTCTGCTTCCTAGCCCCTCTACTTTTAATCTTTTTCAACCTCCTCATTTTTAATAAAACTTCTTTATGCATATAATGTATAGGGTTTAGTAAATTACAAGATTTATACCTTGATTTACTTTCTTTTCCAATACAATCTAGGCGGTAAAAAAGCAATCTAAATTAAGAACTTTACTTTTGATGGAAAATGAGTATTGAATTTATTTGCCCAGTAAAGGGTATTTCAAACAGTTTTCCAGATGCTTATGCGGGTGTGAAGTATCGTTGTAAACATTGTGCTGGGTTTCACACCTTACCACAATCTGAAGATTATGTGCATCAAGGCATTTTATCGGCATGCCCTAACACTGATGAAGTTGTTTCTATTGATTCAAAACTAAAAACTAAGCGTTTTTTATGTGCCTCTTGTGGGCAAGTGCATGAGGTACCAGGCGAAGAAAACGCAAACAGTAACTCAACTGAAATTGCGTCTTCCACAAAATACCAAAATCAAGCACGCCAAAAAATCATTCCATCCGTTCGAAAAAGAAGCTTACTTGCAGACGAAGAAAATGCCAAAATAGGCTCACGCACAAACACACCTGCTATAAATGTTTCGGATAAAAAGAGTGATAACAAAATCGGTTCGCGCACAAATTTATCTGCAGTACCAACAACAGAAAGAAAATTAAAATCGCCTACTGAACGCAAAAGAAGCAGCTTGCAACCTTATGATGAAGACGAAAGCAATTCAAAATCAAGAAAGCCGTATACACGCCCTAAGAAAAAATTTTCCTTTTTGAATTTCTTTTTAACTCTTCTATTTTTAGGTATTATTGGTGGTATTGTATACTTGTTTCTGCAATCCGAAAAAGTCACATCAAATCTTGGCGATTTAAATTCTAAAATTCAATTGGCAGAGAAAGAAGCAAGCCGTGGCAATTTTGAACAAGCCATCAATATTTCCAATGAAATCATTGAATTTGTTTCTACAAATCCAGCACTAAAAGATCAAGTAAATTTTAAAGATATAGAAAATAAAAATCAAAAGTACAAAAATCAAAATATTGCCTTCAAAAAAATTGAAGAAAAAATTGCAAAAATTGAAAGTAATCCACAACTAAACGGTAGCGGAATCGAGAAATGCTTCAGTCTACTAATAGAAGAAAAAAATGCATTATCTGGGGATATCAGCTTCAATAAACCAATCTACAACGCACTAGAAACTATTCAAACCAAATTAAAAACCAAGCAACTATCGCTTCTAAAAACAGCCTTAGAGAAGTTGTTTCAGAAAGGCGATGCTGAATATCAACAAGGGAATCTAATAGAATATAGCAACAAAATACAGGAAATAACAAAAGCTATTAGCAAATTGGAAACCGAACTTAAAACCACACTGAACGCAGAATTTAACTCGAAATTTAAAGAATTCGAAGATCGACAAGCAATTATTTCTAATATTGAAACGATTTATCAGAAATCCGTCACTACACCTTTATTAATAACGGAACTTATCAATGAGTTAAAAGCTATCGATAGCAACACAAATATTAAAGATGTAGCTATAAAAAACATTATTGAACAAAAAACTAATCTGTTAAGAGATAAAAGAAAAATAATTGAAATAAAGAAAATAGATGGCTTGCTTAGAGATAAAGACCGCATCAAAATAGATTTGCAAGAGTTTTTAGGCCAACTTTCACCAACCGAAGGTATTGTTAAAATTGAATTAGCCAAACATTTGTCGAGAGTAATGGCAAAATTACATGAGATACCAACTTTTCAAAATGCAGATATTGAAAATTTAAAACAAATAGCCTCTCTGATTGGCAATACTTTAAATGAGACCCAAGAACCATTATTAATGAAAATTGATGCAGAAAAAAACTCAATTAGCTGGCAAGATGAAAATGTTAAAAGTTATGCAGGGTATGACAATCTTGAAGACAAGTTACATTTTATCTTTTCTTTTAATGGGTTAAGAATCGCTTTTCCTCAGGCACTTTTTCAAAAGAACCCAGGGTATTTTATTAGATATGCTAAAAATCTACACGATCTAATGATTTTATCTCTTGATGACAATATATTTACCGATACACCTTGGGTAGTAACAGAAGATATTTTGCAAATCAGCGCCCCAGTTGCTATACACAAAACACCAGCTTTCACTAAACTATTTTTGGTTGACAAAACATACCAATTGAAAGAAAACAAGCCACTTTATATCAATGAGCCAAGTATTAAACAAGAAATAACTAGTCAAATAAATAAAGCAAAGTCCATTTTGTTAAACTCAAATGAAGGCTTGGAAGTCAAAGCAAATTTGAATTTATGCCTTCATAAAATGATCCCGCAAGATAGCAGTAACCTGATTGATTATGCGCCAAATGTAACTTGGCTACTAAATAATGAGTTCGAAAGATTCTTAACAGACCCAACCTGCATCAAGGCTGTTAAAGAATTAAAAAATTATTGGGAACAAACCCTTTATAGCCAAATGACTTGGCTAGAAGGCACAGCTGAAAACAAAACCACATTAGAGCTTTTTAAAGTTTTTGGCAATCGAATCTGCGGACGCATTTATAATCCAGAAAAAATTGAAACCACATTTATACTTCCTACAGCGGAAAACTATTCTGTCACCTATAATGATTTAGTTTTAAATTATTCTTTTCATAATATCTACCAGGGCAACCAGCAAACTTTACCGGATACGGCACCTATCAGAATATTCACCCTCCACCCATTAGGCGGTATCATAAGCGTGTTCAACAGCATTTCAAACAAGCTTGAAGTGAATTTAACTCATTGGAATAAAACTTTTGAAAGCTCGAAACTATTTGGTAAACAAGGCGAAACTAAAACTTTGTTAGCGCCACATTCACTAAGAATAAACAAAGATGGCTCTATAAAAGAAATCTATTCTGTTAGCTTTATTACGGATATCAGTGATAAACCAAACTCCTCCGATTTTTCTAAATGGGTAGAAGAAAACAAGAACAATTTCAACACCCCTGAAAAAATTAATTTATTACTGCTTTTATGTGGGGGCAATCATCAAGCTGATGATACATTAAACATCTTAACCAAGTTCGCCTCGACAAACTTAATCAATGCTAATTTAAAACGCAACAAAATTGCAAACGCAAATCATACAATTCCTATTATGATAAACACCTTCTTAACAAACGCCTCGAAACCAAATATTATGCTTAATTTAAAAAACGAAATAAGAAATCTTTGGATAGAAAAACAAGATTCAAATCAAAATTTATTTTATCTCAGAAATAACTTCATTCACCGTTCTGAAATCCAAGATTTTACAAGAGACTTCAGGGTCTGTTTGCAAAACGATGACAATATCTATTACAACCAATACAAACTACCAATAACTAGGTTAAACAAAGAAAAATCGAAATGGCAAACTACTTATGTTCCATGTCTTTTATTATCCGACATTCTAACAGAGGAAGACCGCAACAACTTAATCAATGGGTATTTCGATTTTTCTTCCAACAAACTCGAGAACTTTCTGGTTAATTCTCTTTTTACATCTCTAAAAGAGATCGACCTTTTTAATTATATCATTTACGAAAATCAATTTTTGATCCCTCAAGCGAGTCAGTCATTTGCTAGTGGAGTAAAAGGAATTAAAAAGGAAGTTACATTGTCAGCTAAACTTGAACATTTACGATTAAAACTTTTAAATAGCAAAGAAAAAGACCCCTTAAAAGATTTTGATGAAATACACGAGAACATCATTTCTAGCGATCAATTTAAAAAAGAACCTAAAAAAATTACCGATGCACGCTACTATTTTGCAAAAGAACTAACGAAAAACGGTAAATTTGCAAAGGCCAGATCGCTTTTAAACCCATTCAATGAAAATAAATTACTAACGCTTTCTGATATCTATGTCTATGCCGATCTCTGTTTTTCTCGTTTCTTACAATTTGAAAAAGAAAAGTCTTTTGCCAATGATTACAAATCAGATATCGCCCCTATCCAAGATGCATTGGAAGTTTCCTTCAAGGAGGTATTTGAAAAATCTGTATTAGATATTGACTCTATTCTAAAATTAAATTTAGCTTGGGTTAAAATGCAATCGAGTAAGCAAGGGATAGACATCTGTGACCAACAATTACTATTGCCTGTTACAAATGAAACAAAAAAATTGCCTTTCTTTGGCAAAGAAAAAATTGATTGCCAATGGAATTGGGCACGCCAAAACCCATTATGCTATCATTTAATCATTCAAAAAATACTGGCAGATGTAGAATCTGATAAAGAAGTGGAATCAAAACAAAGGTTAAATATTTCATCCAAATTAATTCAGGCAATGATACAAAATTGTTTTAATGAGAATTCAGTCTGGAAGAACCATCCATACCAAGCATTAATCACATCCTATTCAATTTCAAATGATATTAATGAAAAAAAATGGCAATCATGTGCTGAAAAAATTTCACAACTTTGGAAGCTAAACCATGCCGATAACGAATACTTCAAATTTCTCGCCATTCACACTCAAGTCTTACCAAATCACGAAATTAGGGAGCTAATCAAACAACTTGTGAATCTAGATATGCCAAACGAATTTTACAAAAACTTATTTCAAGATTTACATCGCCTAAAATATATTAAAAAATCAAAAGATATTTTTACAATTCTAAAAGAGACAGTTCACAACAAAAACGACTTAATTTCTGATTTAGAAAAAAGATTTCTTCCATAACAAATCTAGATCATTTGTTCAAACCAAAGGACTTCAAAATGAATACCATAAACAACACCTTCAAAGTAAAAGGGTTTCACCTTGATTTACGCATCCAAATCATGACCATCAAAGCGTTAAAGCTTTTTGTTGACGAAATTACTATGATTGGTCTTAACACTATCGTGATGGAATATGAAGCGTCTTACCCCTTCAAAAAGCACCCGCTTATTTCAAATGCCTTGTCTTATACAGAAAAAGAAATAGATGAGTTTTTAAAATATTGCAAACAAAAAAATATTGATGTAATTCCACTGCAACAATGTTTTGGCCATGTTGAATTTATATTAAGACATGAAAAATATGCCAGCCTGCGCGAGAATAACCTTGAAATAAGTCAGATCTGCCCGATCAAAGAAAAGGAAGCTAAAAAACTTTTTGAAGATCTTTTCTCTGAGTTAGTTGCAAAACATGACTCTCCTTACTTTCACATTGGGGGTGATGAAACTTATTTGCTCGGTAGCTGCAAGAACTGCCAACAAAAAGTATCAAAAAGCAGTAAATCAAAACTTTATGTAGATTATGTAAAAATGATCTGTGGAATTCTTAAAAAATTGAAAAAAACTCCCGTCATGTGGGCTGACATCATTCTTAAACACCCAGAAGCTGCTGCACAACTACCCAAAAACGCGATTTATATCGATTGGAATTATGGGTGGGAATTAAACAGGCATGGCGATGTAGGGGAAATGCAAAAAATTGGATGCAAGTTTTGGGGTTCACCTGCTTTGAGAAGTAGCCCAGACAATTATTACCTAAGTAATTGGACGGTTCATTTTGAAAATCTAAAAACATTTATTCCGCACGCTAAAAAAGCTGGTTATGAAGGCATGGTATTAACTTCATGGTCGACTTCTGGTCTTTATTCATTTCCTATGGATCAAGGCTATGAAGTAATTGATGAACCAATAGCCTGGCGACATGTTTACCCGTTAAATGGTTTTAGAATTCTTGCTCTTGCTTACAAATTTGCGATTGACTCTGACGACCCTATTGACCCAAAAACTTTTGTCAATCACTATGCCAAAAACAGATTCGGCCTATCAGAAAAAGATGCAAATAAACTTTGGGGTATTTTAAATACAAAACAAGAAGTTGTTTGGCATGGGATTAAGCAGGAAATTAACTCCATCGCTGTAGAAATTAAAAATGCAACTAACGCCTTAAAAACATTATGTTCTTTTAAGCCTATAATTAACACAGGGCATACCATCGAACTTTTTCACTTTAATTTAATGTTCAAGATTCGATTGAATTATTTAAAAAGAGTTCAAATAGAAAAGCAATTAAACTCAGATGCAGCCAACAGCAAAAACATTCGAAAAATAGCCGCAGATCTTAAAAAATTAATTGCCGAGGCCGCTATCATTGATGCTGAATACAGAAAACTTCATAAGGGATTTTTGTATGATTCTGAAATCGAGCTAGAAAATAAACATCGTAATAAAAAATTAATAGCATTATACGAAAGAGTGTTTAAAAAGCGTATTTAGGATGTCTGACAAGCATAAACAGGTAACCACTGAAAACCTATAAAGTTATAATTTCAAGAGAATAAAGAATTTGTGAGCCGTACAATTGTATGAATGCCACAAGTTTTTTTATTCTTTTATTCTTTCGTTTTACCTTTAAAGCATGTTTATTGCGTTAAAATTCTTTTGATATTCCGCAAAGTCGTGCTTTTCGAACATCCCTTTTATTTAGAAGAACGGTATTCTGAAGGTGAAGTACCCATTACTTTCTGAAATAATCTTGAAAAATACAAAGGGTCATTAAAACCTAATGCAAAAGCTATTTCTTTTACACTGCGTTTAGATACAAGCAATAATTGACAAGCCGACTCAATTTTAAGTCGATTAAAATAAACTAGCGGAGAATACCCGTACTTTTTTTGAAATTTTCTAATAAAATAAGTTTTCGATAAATTACAGTATTTTGCCATTTCCGCAATAGTCAAAGATTCAGTCAAACGATCAGATAAGTACATTAAAATCTTGTTAAAATTGTAATTTTCATCAAGAAGTCTGTTTTTTTCGTCTTGCAAATACAACTGATTCGAAAGCATTTGTCGAGCCAACGCACTTGCATATAAATAATTTGTTTTACAATTTTCCATTTTCATTATATCTAATATCTCTCGAAAATTGGAAACTAGCATTGGTGAAACACCTATTGATAAAATAGGGTTTTTTATAGTTAAGTTTAATTCCTTCAAAAACAAATCAATTTCTGTTCCTTGCACATGCAACCAAAATATTGTCCATGGGTTGTCTTTGTCGGCCCAGTAATGATGCTCCGTACCATGCCAACAATATAATATATCGCCTGCTTTAACTTCCCAGATATTGTTTTTATACTTATAATACCCTACCCCTGCCGTACAAAATATAACAACCGTAAATGGTTCGGCTTTTCGTTTAAAATCATGACCAAATGCCTTTGGGAAATATCCAGATGCTACCACTTGCACCCCATCTAATAGTTTAATTTTTGGGAAACTTTTCTCTATTTCAATAGGAATAAATGCAAACTCAAAGTTTTTCACCAAAACTCTTTCATTATAAATGTAATTCAAAGGATAATATCGTCCATACTAATGTTACTTTTGACTATTTCAATACAAATTAACTTTGGATACTTATATTCTAATGAAACGACACTTTGAAGGAGGTTTTTTATGCTAACGCAGCAACAAACAAAAGAATATAATGAAAATGGTTTTTTTATTATTCCAAATCTTTTATCACAAATCGAAGTAGAGCATATTCTAAGAGAGAACGAAGAATTTTCGTATTTAAATAATCATACGATGGAAAGTCGAGATGCAACTGGCAACAAAAATCGACTTTCTCTTTGGTTTAACCCACCAGATAATATTTATGGCAATATTTCTCGAAGTCATAAACTTGTCGACCGCGTTGAAGAATTACTAGGCGGGGAAGCATATCACTTCCATTCCAAAATGATTTTAAAAGAAGCCCAAACTGGAGGTGCCTGGGAATGGCATCAAGACTATGGATACTGGTACAACGACAATTGCCTTAGCCCAGATTTAGTTAGTGTAATGATGGCAATCAATAAATGCACTATTGAAAATGGATGTCTAGAAGTTTTGGCTGGCTCTCATAAATTAGGTCGCATCAATCATGGAATCGTCGGTAAACAAACTGGTGCCGATATGCAAAGAGTGCTGGAAGCAGAAAAAATCTATAAAAAAATTTATGTGGAACTTAACCCTGGCGACGGTATATTCTTTCATTGCAATTTATTACATTGCTCAGCACCAAATCAATCCAATATGCCTAGAGTAACCTATATTGCATGTTATAACAAAAAAACCAATTCACCCTTCGGTAAAAAAAGTGAACAAGGCTACCCCACTTACAAACCTATTATTAAGGTCAAGGATTACGAAATTATCCCAAAACTAGCTTTGCACTAGCAAATTTAGTGTTGGTTTGATTGACGATAGGCTCTGGGTGATTTACCCATAACCTTATGAAATAACCTTGAGAAATATAGTGGGTCTTGATATCCTAAGGCAAAACAGATCTCTTTTATACTGCGGTCTGAAATAGATAACATATTGCAGGCCGTCTGGATTTTCATTCGATTAAAATATTCAATTGGGGAGTAACCAAATTTTGATTTAAACTTTCTAATAAAATAAGACTTTGACAAATGACAATGTTGTGCCATTTGGGTAATATCCAAAGACCCATTTACCTTATCAGACAAAAAACTTAAAATTTCTCTAAATTTATTGTCTTCTTCTGTCGGAACATTCGCTTTTTGATGAAAATAAATTTCAGACGAAAGTATCTGTCTAGCTAAAGCACTGATATACAAAGCATTTTGGTAATGATATCCGCTCTTCATTACATCTAAAATTTCACGAAATAACGATATTATCGTGGATGAAATTCCGATAGATAAAACAGGATTTCGTGGGCCTAAATTTGCCACTTTTAATAAACTTTCAATTTCTTTCCCTTGTAAATGAAACCAAAATATTGTCCATGGTGATTTTTTATCGGCCCAATATCGATGCGGTATCCCCTTCCAACAATGCAACATATCACCAGGGTTTATCTCCCATGTTTTATTCTCAAATTTCGAATAGCCCTTACCTGCAGTGCAATAAATAATTACCATATCATCTATCGGGTCGCGTTTTAAATTGTGGCCATATGCCTCAGGGAAATACCCGGCGGTTAAAATTTGTATCCCTTTCAGTAACTGTTTCTGTTGATAAGCAGTAATAACATCGGGCGGAATTCGAAATACTTCCGTGTTTGCACTTAGAAAATTAAACCCCATGATGGCACCAAATAGTCATTTTAATCCATATTTTCGTCAATTATAGCTATTTTAATAAAAATATAATGCATATTATTACAAGAGTTAATAAAAACAACGACTTTTGGAGTTTTACTTATGTTATTCACATCTGCCCAAATGAAAGAATACAATGAAAACGGTTTTATCATTGTGCCAAACTTACTAACAAAAGAAGAAGTCGATTTCGTAATGGAAGAAAATAAAGTCGGCTCACATTTAAGTCAACATACCCACGAACGAAAAGATTTGCAAGGCGGTACCTCGAAAGTATCCATTTGGAATCACCCACCTGATAACATCTATGGTAACATAGCCAGAAGTCATAAAGTAGTGGATCGATGCGAGGAAATTTTAGGTGGCGAAGTATATCATTGGCATGCGAAAATGATGTTGAAAGAAGCTCGAACTGGAGGCGCATGGGAGTGGCATCAAGACTATGGTTATTGGTACAACAATAATTGCTTAACCCCTGATTTAATCAGTTGCATGATTGGAATTAATCATTCAACCGTTGAAAATGGCTGTTTGCAGGTTTTGGTTGGTTCTCACAAAATCGGCCGCATCAATCATGGTCAAGTTGCCGGACAAGTTGGGGCTGATATGGAACGCGTCAAAGAAGCCGAAAAAGTATTTAAAAGAATTCATGTTATCTTAAACCCAGGTGACGGGTTATTTTTTCACAGCAATCTTTTACATACTTCTGCACCAAACAAATCTGATAAGCCACGGTTGGTTTACATTTGCTGTTATAATAAAAAAGAAAACTCGCCATTTGGCCCTGAAGATAAAAACAGACATCCAGTGTACACTCCGCTTATCAAAATCAAAGATTCTGAAATTCTAAATCTCACACATGCCTAACCACGACTCAAAGAAAGGTCTGACAATCAAAATACAAGGTTTGTCAGATCTTTCTTTTTAAAGCAGGCGTTCCGCACGACTTTTAAGAAATAGAACTAAAAGCTAAGAGCTTTCTCGAGTGATAAACCAATAGGTTACGCCAACTGTAAGGCCGCCTAATATCGACAAAAATGATAAGTGGCTGAGTATTGGCATTAGACCTGTGAAGCCGAAAAACATGATTAATAGCCAAACCATAAAATAGGCGTAAGCGGAAGCTTCGCCCCACCTAGGTAGTGGAATCAAATAAAACAAATACCCGATTTTTGACCTTGGAAACTTCCAAACATAATACGCCATTACACCGCTAATACCTCCGCTAGCACCAATAAAAGTACTCGAAGGTGGAGCCGCAATAAAATGAAGCAAATCACCAAATAAAGTAGCGGCTATTAACAAAATCAGAAAATGAAGTTTTCCTAGAAGTTCTTCGGTAAATGAACCGAAGATAACAAAGAAATACATGTTTATTAAAAGGAGAAAAAAATTACTTTGAGTCAAAAAGGCTTTAAAAATTACAGAAATGCCATTTTTGCCAATATTTTCTTGCGATAGCCCTATATTATTAATATTTTTTTCTATTTCAGAAAAGGTAAACAAACTATATATACAAATGACAATTGTTATCACCCATGTCATCCATGATGCTTTACCAGAAACAACAGCCTTTTCTTCAATTGGTAGGCCAAGAACACCTGGTGTAAATTCCCAATTACTTTGCGGGGTCTTGTATTTTTTTTGGTGTTCACTTACACTTGTTTGATAATTATTACTTTTTTCTGGTCTGGTAATACCTTCAGGTGATAAACTTCCTTTTTTGCTTACAGGTTCTAATTTTTTGGGCTGTTGATTGCCTGCTTTATTTAAAGTGTCTTTTAAAATAATTTTTTTACTCGGTACTGGAGCGATAACCTTTTGTGGCGGAGGAGGAGGCAGAGGTTTTTGGGTTTTCTCGTAATATTGTTGTGATTTTTGAAATTTATCTAATTTAATTTTTGTTTCTTGAATTTTATTTTCACCACTTGGTTGTGGTTTTGGCGTAGTCGTGGCTTTTTTTAGATTGGCTTTTAAACTTTCAATATTTTGAGTAGGCTTTTTGGAACTATTTGCACCTTCAAGCGGTACAATTTGAGCCTTTTGTAATACCGAATATTCACCGTAATCAAACCAAATAAATTGACAAGCGGAACACACATCTAAAACTTGTAGCCCTTTTCCAATTCGCATTGGCACCTCAGCCATTAATTTACGGCAGGATGGGCAAGCTCGATTATGGGAAAAATTGCCTTCTCTTGTACTTTGCCAAAGGCGTTGAACGATTTCATTTGGAACATCTTGTCTTAATAAACCAAATGTGGCAGAACGACCTTTACATTTTTCGCACCACCAAAATACGCGATTTGGTACTTTAACGGTCTTTAAGGATATCTTACAATTAGGGCAAAGAAACATTTCGTTAAGCCAAAAATAAAGGTTATTTCAAGATCAAAATAGAATCTCTTTCTGCACTTATCTTAATCTGATTTCTATGAATTTCTAATATAAATTCCAGTTTTTTTCATTAGAAGCGAAAAAGATTAAAAAAACGGGTCTTTCAATGATTTTTTGTATTCGCTTGGTGTTAAGCCTGTTATTTGTTTGAAGGCTCTAGCAAAATAAAACGGGTCAGAAATACCCACTGCATTTGCAATTTGGTTGATTTGCTTGTCTGTAGAAAACATCAATGATTTAGCATGGTTAATTTTTACATGTCGGATATAGTCTTTGGGGCTTTGACTTGTTTCTGCTTTAAATAATTTTGTAAAATGCGAAGTCGTTAAATGACAAACTTCAGATAAATCTGCTACCGTTACTGAAGTACTCATATTATTATAAATATAAGCTATGGCATCATGCACGCGCGATTCGCTTTTTTGAGTTTGATTAATGAAGTTTTGTTTTTGGCTAGCTGGCAGCTCTTTTTCCCATTCTATGACTTTGGCAAGAAATTCAAATAAAATTGCTTTAGCCTTAAGATCTGAAGCTAATTTTCCTTCGTTAAAATATAAAATCATCTGCTTATACCATTCTATCAATAAATTTTGATCCTTTGCATTTAATTGATAAGTATGAGAAAGCGGCAACCAATCTAAAGGTTTTCTATCATCTGGCTGATCAAAATAAAACAACACAGAATATACATGCAACCTGTTTTCTGGGTCATGGCCCAATTCGTGATACCGATTTCTTCTAAACAAATGCAAATCGCCGGCCTTAGTTTCAATTCTTTTGCCTTCGAATTCTACCCAACCAACCCCTTTTTCAATGAAAAACAGACAATCATTTTGGGCTTTTGCCAGAGGGATTTTCCATTCGCGCTTACAGGGAAAGTAACCGATAATTTTAATTTTTAAATTTGCATCGGTAAGCGAAAACGGTGTATTCATTTTAGATGCCCCTTGGTTTTCTATTGATGATAATAATTAATTTCAAATTAGCAATTAACCAATCATTGAAATGCTTAGACAGATGAGGTGCTTATTAACTCTTCCATTGAAAAGGCTCAAACCTCAATACTGATTTTTGATCTATTGTAACATTTTGTCCTATAGTAACTTGGCAACGATCTGGTTGATGACCATAAGGCAAATTAGTAAATACTGGAATTTGATGCAAATCAGCGAATTCTTGTAATACCTTTTCAATGGTTCCATATTTTGGGTTTTCTGATTTACACTCAAAAAACTTACCAAAGATAATTGCTTTCAAGCGGTTAAAATTATTTTGCTGGGAAAGCTGAGTTAGCAGCCTATCAATTCTGTAGGGTTCTTCTTTTACATCTTCAAGAAACAAAATTCGATCCTTAAATTGGGGCTGATAATTTGTACCGCTCAGAGCTACTACCAATGTTAGACAACCACCAATTAATTTACCTCGAATAGGGCTATGAAGCTTTTGGCTTTTAAGCTGAATGGGCGCAATTTGAGAAGTGTTAATAAAGTCTTCGAAATACTTTTTCGTGTATTCATTAAACCCATTTTTAGAAATATCTGCACATAAAGCTAAACCACTGATTGTAGACAATTTGGATTTCTCCCATAGGGCTAATTGTAAAGCCGTAGTATCACTAAACCCAAATAGTGGCTTTGGGTTATTCTGTATCAGTTTATAATCCAATAATGGCAATACTTGAGTCGCACCAAAACCTCCTCTTGCAGCAAAAATCGATTTAATGGATTTTGTGCGAAACATATCGTGTATATCATCGGCTCGTTCTTGTGCCGACCCTGCTAAATATCGATCTCGTTTATAAATGTGTTTGCCGAGTTTTATTTTATATCCAGCTTTTTTAAAATACTCTAAAGCGTGAACAAGCCTTGTTTTTTCAAAAGAACCGCTAGGTGCTATAATACCAATTTGATCGCCTGGTTTTAGAATGGAGTTTTCGCTTGGCATAAATCGTTCCTAGTTCGTTTTTTTAATACCTTCAAATATTTCTTTTGCATAATCTGTTAAAGTATCGTCACGCGCGCCCATAACAACTATTCTGTCACCAACTCGACAATTTGCGAGCAACCATTCTTTAATTTCAATTCTATTTTGAAAAAATAATGCCTGTTTATTGTTTGATTTTATGGCTTCCACTAAATCATTAGAAGAAATATCTTTCGTAACTGTGCCGCCGGCATAAAATATTTCAGGCAACAACAGAATATCCTGATTGCGTAATTTATTTGAAAATGTTTTTATGTACCCGTCTTTTAACATTCGGGTTGGTGCAAACCCATGAGGTTGATACATAATCAAAAGTCTTTCGTTTTCACTTAAATGCTTTTGCAAAGTAGTGATAGTAGCTTCAATTTTTTCAGGGTTATGACCAAAGTCATCAAAAACAATTATACCATTGTGAGAACCAATCGTTTGTAATCTTCTACCAATACCTTGGAATTTGAGAAAACTTCTAGCTAAAGTTGTAGTTGAAACCCCCAACTCAGAACACAAACCAATTGCCGCAAGAGCATTTGCAATATTATGCATGCCTGGTACTGGCAATGTAAATTTAACACCATCGGTGTAAAATGTCGATTCATTTGGCCTTAGAACAATATCATCTGCAAAATAATCGGCAGACTCATTGGTACAGGAGAAAGCTCTAAGGTTTTTACTTTTTAAATCTTTCATTAGATTCATAATCTCAGGACAATCAAGATTAATGATCAAAGGGCCTTTCGTGCGATTGCAAAAATCTTGAAATAGATTGCGCAGTTGCCATAGTGGCTTATGGTCCAATGAAATATTTGTTAAAATTGCTGCATATGGGTTGTATAATTCAATTGTTCCATCGCTTTCATCGGCCTCAATTACCATAAATTCAGATTTGCCAGAGTGCGCATTACCAATGGATGTTTCTGTTCTAAAATTCTCCATGATTCCACCATTAATAATAGTGGGGTCCATGCCTGCATCTTTTAACAAAAACCCAACCATACCCGTAACCGTTGATTTGCCACTTGTTCCGCCAATTGCCACCCCTTTTTTGCCATTAAACATTTTCGCTAAAAGCTCAGCTCTTTTAATAACCGGTATATTGTTTTCTACAGCTGTTTTAACATCAGGTATCGTTGTTTCAACGGCTGTCGAGACAACTAAAACTTCAGGTTTATTTTGTAAAAAGGTACCGTCTTGTTTGAAAATTTTGATGTTTTGGGCCTCTAACTTTTTCTGCATATCGAGACAATTACCCATGTCAAAATTTCGATCTGTACCACAAACATTAATTTGACTTGCTGCTAAAACTTGGGCGATGGCTGACATTCCGCTACCGCCAATGCCACAAAAAGAAACGGACTTGTATTCGATCATTTATTATTGCTTTCTTGGTTAGAGTGAAAACAAGCAATCTGATGATTGTTTGTTAATGCTGTTAATTGAGGTTCAAACTCTGTACACTTGGAATCGCTTTTATCGCAACGCTCATAATATTTGCAGCCCTTGAATTCAGGCGGTGCATTTTTTTGAATAGTAGCGTTTGTCGTTACATTTTCTGTCTTTTGAACAGTTGGGTCAGGTACTGGTATCGCCTGCAAAAGTGTTCTGGTATATGGGTGTGCGGCTTGAGTATAAATTTTTTCGGCTTCGGCTATTTCTACAATCTTACCTTGATACATTACTGCAATACGATCTGAGATTTGTCGAACTACTGACAAATCATGAGAAATAAAAATAATTGATAGTTTGTGTTTTCTTTGTAATTCTTGAAGTAAATTAATAATTTGCGCTTGTATACTAACATCCAATGCACTTATTGGCTCATCGCACAATAACACTTCAGGGTTAACACTAAGTGCACGGGCTATACCAATCCTTTGTCTTTGCCCACCAGAAAATTGATGGGGATACCGATACGCCCAATCGCGATTTAACCCCACCTCATCAAGTAATGCGAAAACCTTTTCTCTTAACTCTTGCTTATTTAATTGAAAGAAATTAACTAATGGCTCCGCTATAATATCAAATACCTTAAGACGAGAATTTAAACTGCCAAATGGATCTTGAAAAACAATTTGCATTTTTTGTCGATTTTGTTGTATAGTTTTTTGGTTAGCTTTTGTTAAATCTTCGCCTCTATACAAGACTTGACCTTGGTTTGGTTTAATTAATTGTAGCACGCCTCGAATTAAAGTTGATTTTCCGCATCCGCTTTCGCCCACCAAACCTAACACTTCGCCTTTTTGTAAAAATAAAGAGACGCCATCGACAGCCCTAACTGTTTTATGTGCCTTGGCAATCAAGCCAGCTCTAACATTAAAATGTATTTGCAAATCTTTAACTTCTAAAACAATTTCTTTTTCAATATGAACTTTATCTAAGACCGAGCGACTCTTTTCATCAAAGCTATCTTGATTGATAGGGCATCGATGCAAATGGGATTCCGAGGCGTGAATTAAATCGGGTTCTTTTTCAAGACATGCTGGTTTTCTGTATTCGCATCGCTCATAAAACCGACATTTTTCAATTTTTTGATAAATAGCGGGTGGCTGACCAGAGATGGAAAGCAATTTAAAATCACGCGAACTCGTCAATTTTGGCACCGATTGCAACAAGGCATATGTGTATGGATGTTTGGCATACTTGAAAATATCTGTGACATTACCCTGTTCAATAACCTGCCCAGCATACATGACTGCTACTTTTTGACAGGATTCAGCAACAACACCTAAATCATGGGTAATTAACAATAACCCCATATTCTTTTTTGTTATTAAACTTTTGATGAGACGCATGATTTGAGCTTGAATCGTAACATCTAAGGCCGTTGTTGGCTCGTCTGCAATTAATAATTGTGGTTCACATGATAAGGCACAGGCAATCATCACTCGTTGTCGCATACCACCAGAAAATTCATGCGGGTAACGATTAAGCCTTTCTTCAGGGTTTTTGATTCCCACATCGCGTAAAAGATCCAAGGCTTTTTGGAATGCTTCTTTTTTGGTAAGAGCAGTATGTTGTAAAATTTGCTCTATGATTTGTTCGCCTACCGTTAAATATGGGTTGAGACTTGTCATGGGGTCTTGAAAAATCATTGCGATTTTTTTTCCACGAATCTTTTGCATAGCAGATTCATTAAGCGATAGCAAATTGGTATCTTCAAAAATAATCTCACCGCTCAACTTAGAGTTACCCTTTGGCAAAAGCCCCATTATCGCCATAGCAAGCGTACTCTTACCACAACCGCTTTCACCAACAATCGCTAAAGTTTCACCTTGGTTAATTTGCAAAGAAACACGATCGACTGCAATTAATGATGGCCCCATAGGGTTACTAAAGTTGACCGATACCTCAGATATTTTTAAAAGGGCTTCATTCATGTGGTTTTCTTTTTCGCCTTTGGGTCAAGTATATCGCGTAAGCCATCACCTAAGGCATTCATACCGAACAAGGTAAGTGCCATGGCAATACTTGGGTAAATTAATAACCAACTTCTTTCGCCATTTGTTCCTAATGCTTTTACACCATTATCAATAAGCGTGCCCCATGAATCTAAACTCAAACCATTAAATTGCACTTGAAGCCCAATAAAAGATAGAAAACTTTCTTCTAAAATTACCACTGGTATGGTCAAACTGGTATAAACAATAATTGGGCCAACGGTATGCGGCAATAAATGCTTAAATATAATTTTTAGTGGGCCAGAACCACACATTCTAGCAGCTTCAACAAATTCCATTTCCTTCAAGCTAAGCATCTGCCCTCTTACTATGCGTGCCATCGTAAGCCATTGTACCGCACCTAAGGCTATAAATAAAAGTATTAGCGATCTACCAAAACTCACCATTAAAATAATTACAAGAAACATAAATGGCACCGCATATAAAATATCGACAGAGCTCATCATAACCCTATCTGTTTTACCACCAGCATAGCCCGATATGGCACCGTAAATAACACCAATTAACAAACTTACGGCAGTAGCAACAACACCAACTAGTAAAGAAACCTGACCACCGTACAATATTCTAGAAAACAAATCGCGACCGTGCTCATCGGTCCCTAAAATATGATAAGACTCTGATTTTTTACCATCTAATAAAACAGAGGTGATTTCAAAACCTTTAATATCAATTTCTTCAAGAGGTAAATTGTCTGCTTTAATGCTAGTGACTATTTTATTTTCTATTTCAATCATAATTTTTTTATCGTGAGATTTTTTTGTAATGTAGAGCATTAATACTTTTTGATTCTCTGCAAGAATACCTGAAGGCATGAGTTGGCCACTTTCCAAAACTTGTGTTTTTAGCTCTTTTTCTTGCTTATTCTCTGGAGAAATTTCTTGGACGGATTCAAATGTTGAAAAATCAATTTTTTCAAATGACTCTTGATTGCTACGCATTGTTCTTATGGTTCCATCTCGGTTTATTACGATGCGTACTTCCATAGATTCTTTTTCTAGTTTGTGAATTTCTATCAATTTTGCTTTGATATAATCTATGGGTGCAGCTGGAACTCCACCGACTTTAAACCGATTTTCTTGTTCAGCATTTGGGTGTGAAAACCCAGGTGGTTTGGCTTTTATCCATACTTTTTGATCCGTTGGCTTATACGGCGTTATAAGTGGTGCTGCTAGTATCGCTGTTACCATAACAATTACGATAATGCTACCAGCTAAAGCCAACGGGTTCCAAAGAATTTTTCTAAAAATAGATGGTTGAAAATGATTAGGCTTCAATTGTACCGTACCCTTGGGTCAATAAGCCCTTGAACTATATCGGTTAGAATATTACAAATAACGATAAATGACCCATATAAGATAACAGTACCTAATACAAGTGAATAATCGCGATTAATGGCGCTTTCTACAAATTCTCGTCCCAAACCTGGTAGATTAAATATTTTTTCAACTACCAGAGAACCTGTTGTGATGGCTGCTATAGCTGGGCCAATAAAACTAATGACAGGTTGCACCCCTCCGCGCAAAGCGTGCTTAAGAATTACTTTGGAATTACTTAACCCTTTTGCCTTTGCTGTTCTTATGTATTCTTGCCCAAGCGCATCTAGCATACCCGCCCGCATGAGTCGTGCAATTCTAGCTGCAAAAGGTAAAGATAAAGTAAACGCTGGTAATACCATATGATTCCATTGCCCACCTGCATAATCAGAAATGGGTAGTATTTTAAGATTTACGGCAAAAAGCAATTGGAGCAAAGGGCCAATTAAAAAAGTAGGTAAACTAATGCCCAATACGGCTAAGCCCATACAAGTAAAATCAACGCTTGAATTTTGTTTTACAGCTGCGATGACCCCTGCTGTCACCCCAATTGAAAGAGCTAGCGTTAAAGCTAGGGCGCCTAAATAAAGCGATTTAGGTAGCGCTTCACCAATGATATCATTTACTGTTTTACTTTTATTTCTCATGGATAAACCCAAATCACCTTGGGCTGTCATTTTTAAAAAATGAAAATATTGTGAGACGATTGGTTTATCCAAATTGTATTTTGCCTCAAAAGCAGCTCGAACCTCTGGTGAAATTTCTTTCTCACTTGAAAACGGATCGCCTGGTGCTAAACGAATTAAAAAAAATGACAATGTGACCAAAATCAACAAAACAAAAGGGGCAAGTATCAATCTTTTTAGAATATATTTTGCCAAATTCAAAAACCTTTTCAGTGGAAGCAATGGGGCGTTTTTTTCAAAATTCCTTAACATTATATGTGTAAAATTAAAATGATAAGAAAATTAAGGAATCTAATTCAATTTAATAGTAATAATTCGCTAGCTACAATCTATTCCAAAAAGACCTTCATTTTTGGGTAAAAACACCCTAAACGAAATCTTCTTAATTTGGCACATCGGCAAGAAATATTTTGATTATAATTTGACCAAACTTTAATGAAAAGCAAAATAATTTAAATACAATGCTCCCCGAAAAAGCTTCTAATCTTTATAGAAAAATAAACCATGACACTTCATTTCAAAACAAGTTTTATACTAGCAATATTTATTTTAGTCAATGCAAGCATATTAGCTCAGACCAAATATGATTCCTCGTATTTCACTAAAGATTGGGGAGGCGCACGAACAAAATTATCAGACAAAGGCTTTGATTTTCACATGGAATATACCGGCGGGATGTTTCAAAATGTTTCCGGTGGAATAAAAGAAGGAGCTGCATATAACGGCCTGTTAAATACAGGTTTAATCATCGATCTGGAAAAATTAGCTGGATGGAGCGGTCTTTCGTTTCATGTGAATACTTTATGGATTCACGGCAAAGATGGCAGTGGTGAATTTATTGGTGATATTTGCGGCCATAATAATATCTACCATGATAAAACCTTTCGCTTATTCACAAGTTATTTTCAAAAAACATTTTGGCAGGATAAAGCGACCTTTTGAATAGGCATATTAGCTTATGATGATGATTTTAATATTTCTGAAAATGGTTCTCTGTTTTTAAATTCAAATTTTGGTTCAACAATTGCCTTATCTGGTAATATGCCCGTGCCAAATTATGCCGTTGCAGGGTTTGGCATTAGCGGTCGCATTAACCCAATTGATCGTTTCTATTTTCAACTTGCCCTATTTGATGGTAACCCTTCTCATATTGGTAGCGATGGCAAGGATGATAATATTCATGGAACGGATTTTAGATGGCATAGCGAAGAAGGACTATTTATTTCCCTTGAAGCAGGCTATGACATTGGCAAAGAATATAAAGGAACATATAAACTCGGTATTGGCTATCATACGGCTGATTTTGTAAGCTTACATGACCCTTTACATGAAAAATCTGGGAATTATTGTTATTATTTGATTGGAGACCAGAATATTTATAAATTTAGAGGAGATGTTGATTTAAATGGTTTTGTTAAAATTGCTCTTGCTCCAGATGACATCAATGCATTTTCTTTGTCAATTGAAGGTGGTTTTTGTATGCAAGGGTTATTTGGGCGCAAGGAAGATCATCTTGGCTTAGGGGTCACACATGTGGTAATTGAGTCTAGCGATAGCGAAACGGTTATTGAGTTAACTTATAAAATGCAATTATCACCATGGTTAACTTTGCAACCTGATGCACAATATATCATTACGCCAAGCGGTGACTCTTCAGGCCTAAAGGATGCCTTTGTTCTTGGGTTGCGTTTTGTTGCGACTTTTTAAATAGAGAAATTACAGAAGATTCTTTGAACTATAAAAAGGTGGCGTTAAGTAGAGCTAAGGCTGTGACTTTGCTCTACGATTTTTTATTAAAAACATTTCTTATAGGTGCATTCGAAGCGTCGAACGCCCTCGTGGGTGCCCAAAAAAATACACACCGTAGAGGCGTGCTATAAGCGCGACTCGTGCCACCCTAAATTTAGAGACGCAAGGCATTGCGTCTCTACGACGATATTTTTTTGCATCTTTGCCGTTTATGGTAGGGGTGGATTTCAAATCCGATCCATAAAAGATTCATTTGAATTTCTGGTATATCATTGAAAATTATTACCACAGAGAAGATTTGTTTTTGTATCTAGGCAGCAAATTGTAGAGACGGGTTTGAAACCCGTCTCTACTGCGCCAATTGTTTAAATCAAAAAAATATACACCTTGCTGATAGCGCTGGCAGCCTGCCAGCCTCTTTATTTTAGCTTTTTTAGCTAAGTTTAAATCTTTGCAAATTTAAGTTAGGCCGGCAAGCTGCTAGCGCTCCCAGAGAAAACCTGAAAAAAGGTAGCGTAATAGTGAGCCAAGGCCGTGACTTTGCTCTACTATTTATTGCTAAAAGCTGATAAATGTAATTCAAAAGTTATAAATACTCTTTGTTTTATTTTCAGTGTATTTCAGTGCTTTCAGTGGTTAAAAAGTATTTCCATAAATTAACAATTAGCTTTTTACATTAATTGTTTTTAACTCGTCGTGATTAAACTCTTCCTTCTTAGGCCGGCAAGCTGCTGGCGCACCCAGAGAAAACTTGAAAAAAGGTGGTGTAATAGTGAGCCAAGGCCGTGCCTTGGCTCTACGATTTATTGCTACAAATGGTAGGGGCGTATTTCAAATCCGACCCATATGCACCAACTTAAGTGTTTCCGCCAACTACTTATCTCGTTCTTTTGCGTAACCAGACCCGCGATTTGTCGCACCACCGCTGTCTGGTAGAGTTGACACGGAGAAAAAATAGTTGATTTATAGTCGCTCTTTTTTTGAAAAAGTAATCATTTTGGCCAATTCCTTACTATCTTTTGCCTACTCTACCAGACCGGGGACGGTCTGGTTACGCACTAAAAGCTTAAGTTGATGCCTATGGGGGGGCCGGATTTTAAATCCGCCCCTACACTATATCATTGAAAAATTTGTAGGGGCATGCTATAAGCGCGACTCGTGCCATTCAAAAATTAGAGTCGCAAGTCATTGCGTCTCTACGGCGAGGCTTTTTGAATCTTGGCCATATACTCCGCACATCATTGAAATTATTTTGCTTTAATGCAGTTTGAACTCACTAAAATTGATAGCATGGAGAATATAGAGCGGTACCACAATTGGCTGATCTGGTTACCAACTAAATAACTCGCTGAGTCATATTTTATATTTTTCTAAACCTGGCAAATCTACTGTTGACAAGATGCCTATTTTGGCATCAAACCGTTTAAACCCATTGTTTCTATAAAAAGAAACCGATAACTCACCTTTTGCATTTAAGCTGTATTCTTCGCGAATTTCAACGACTATTTCGCCATTCTCTAGTGCGTCGTATTCTTCAGTCGATAGAAAAAAATTAGTGTTAGATGAAAAGTCAATTTTTAAACTATTTAGAAAAATGTTTTTGTTATCTTCCTGTTGAAAATAAATAAAACCTTTATTCAATACGGTATTGTAAGATATGACTTTTTTAACTTCTAAATTACTTGAAGGCAAAATGATTTCTTTGTCAAATAGCTTAAACACTTGTCTGCCATTTGCGTCTTCACGAATAACCGCTACATCAAAAGCTAAGCTCTTATAGGAACCAAATTGATTCACAAAGTTTTCTATCTTATTATTTACCTCATAAGAAAACTCCATTAATTCATCTTCTCTTTTTTCAATATCTCGAGCAGCCGAAACTAGATTTTGATTTACTACCGGCACGGGTGCTGTTTCAACTTGGTTTTTTTGGTTTTCATAAAAAGCTTTTTCCAATAAACCATTCATTTCTAAAATTTCTTTTTTTGCTTTAGATAGTTCATCGCGTGATATTTCTAATTCAGTTTCAAGATTTTCAAGTTTTTGTTCGGTTTGTTCTAATCGTCTAACACGATCTCTTAATTTTATAATTTCGTCACTTTCAATATTAGAAAACAAATTCAATTGGTCGGCTTTTGCATTATCATCTTCATTCATTTGCGACAAGGAATAAATTTCAGTCTCTTTGCTTTTGATTACATTGTTTTTAGACTCAAGCAAGGCCTGCAATTCAGAAATTGTTAAAATATAATCCTTGATATCAATTTTAAGAGCATTGATTTCTTCATTTAAAATAGCAACTTGATCAGAAGCCATTTCATTTAATGAATTCTGTTCATTTGACTCTATCGATTTTTGAAGACTTTGAATTAGACCTTTTGCCTTATCAAGCTCTACTTCCAAATCAGGTATGACGCTTAGGGTCATATTTAAGTTGGCAACATTTTCTTTTTCATTTTTTAAATCATTCTCAAGACTAACAATTTTTGCTTCATAACTAACACATAAATTTTTTACTTCATGCAAATCATTGCTAACATTTGCAAGGGACGCAGACTTCAAACTGCTTTCTTTTTCCAAAACTTCATACATATTTTCTTTAAGTCTAAGTTTTTCTGAAACCACCTCAAAATCACTTTTTAGCTTAACAATTAACTGATTTTTTTCAGCGATAATGTCTTGTACTCTTTTAAGTTCAAAATTTACTTCATTTAAGCTAATTTGCAATTCTTGATTAACGATACTTATTTCTTCTAACTCACTTTGAGTTTTAGCTAAATTTTCTTGTAACAATTTATGTGTTTTAATATTTTCTAAATTCAAATTTTCTTTTTGATTTTTCAAATCAGATAGATTTTCTTCTTGTAGTTTTAAATTGGCCTTTAGTTCATCCAAAATAGACTCGTGATGTTTTGGGTCAAGAAAAATATCTAAAACTTTTTTGCGCGAAGAACTTAATGAGACACCACTACGAGCTGAAGACTGTGGCAATTTTAAATAAGTTCTGTTGCAATTTGGGCAAGAGACAAAACCAACACTGCCAAATGTTTGGTCGGCCAAATTTATTCGACAATATTTACACTCAAGTTTTTCTGGAGTAACTAAAGTTGTTAAAGACATATTATTCCTCATCCAATGCTGAAATGATTAATTTTTTACCTGGCACCAAAGTATTGCCCAATTTGTTTTCTTTTTTTATTTTATCGACATAATTTCCTGAGCCGTAAAACTTCTTAGATATTTGATACAATGAATCTTTTTCTTTTACAACATAAGATTGTGAAGGCTTCTTTTTAACGATATCTTTATTGGCATTGTTCGCAACTGTTGTTGGAGAAGGTTTAGCTTTAGGACTAGGAGTTGGGGTTGGCGCCATATTGCCTAAAGGTTGTCTTAAAATTTCGTCTACCTTTTTATCATCTAACACTTTCATATTATCTGCAAAAGATGAGTTATTACTTACATCAACTACTTCAGATGTAATAAAACCTTCAGGAGGCAAATCTACTGGAGTTGCACTTGCCACCCCAGCTTGCGATTCACTTATGACCGTTGCAACTTCAGAAGCATTAGCACTGCGGGGTTCGCCTTTATTTAAAAAAGAAACCACTGCTAAGGAAAAAAATACAAATGCCGCAGCACCTAAAATACCCAAATACAATTTGTTTTTATATTGATTGGCTTCCATTGTGTCAATTTTCTCCGCTAAAGCATTTTTGTGTAATTGAGATTTTTTCAACACACTGTTTGATTTTTTTAATTGTTCGTCAGACTCAGCGATTTGCGCAGCTAAATTTTGATTCTCATTAGTCAGCATAGTCAATTTGTCTTCCACTTCTTCTTTTTCATTTTTTAAAGCACTTATTTGATATGCACTCTCAACTTCAGTGTCATGTTTATTTTTAATATAACCGTTAATTTCATTTCTCAAGGCCTCATTATCATCAAGCAGGCTATGCACCCAATCTCTCTGCGATACAATTAAATCAATGCTTGTTAAAATTTTCTCGTCTTTAGATTTTACCACAACAGACAACCGATTATTTTCCTTGACCAAATAATCAATGGCCAAATGCAAATTTTCTTCGTTCTGCAAAAGTGTTTCTAAATCGTCACGAGTAAAACAGCCACGATTTATGATATCGTCATGCAAAGAAGTGTCGGGGATTTCCAATAAATCCGAAACGCCTTCAATTCTTTCATTTTCTTCAGGTATGCGTGATTTTAAAACTTCCACAAAATCAACTTCATCTATTGTATTCATCGGCTTGTCAGAAAGAGCAGTATTGGATTCAACCATAACAACAGTTCTCCAGTTTTTTGAGTAAAAAAAGTGTATTTTACATTTTATAAAATGTAAATATATGGATATTAATAGCGAAAATCAAGTATTATTCACTATTTTTCCCAGAAATTTACCGTTTTTTGCATTTTTTTTAGTTTTCGCTATGCTTTTAGTGCCTTCACAAAAAAAAAGCACATTATATAGTGGTTAGCCCTTAATTAAATACAAAATCAATTTATTTGCCTATCAAAACCACTAATTAATTGACCAAATTTTAAAATTTATTTGGCAGATACTAAATTTAATTGTTTTAGGTGTACGGATCTAGTCATCATAGAATCAGGCCAGATTCATTTTTTTTATTGAGGCAATATTTAAATACCATCAATATAAAAAAACTACAAAGCATGGTCAATGGGTATTTTTTTGCCCGACCAAACTTTTTTAGATGACCACTCTTCATCCGGAGCAGTCCAAAACTCATCCGTTAATGGAATACCTAAATGTAGGAAGCCACACAAATTTAAATATAAGCTACCCGAATTAATATAATTTTCAGAAATCTCGATTTGATGCCCATTCAAACCTGGCACCAACCAACCTTTTGAATCAAAGTTTTGTTCGCCATCATATAACTTATGCAAGACGGCCGTCATAGCACATCTTACTTGTGATTTACTTAATTCTTTTGGCAAAGAATTTTTCCACGCCATATAGCTTAAATGATGAAATGCTCCATTTCGATAAGCGATAGAACGCCCATGAATGGGATAACTGCCATCACAATTTATCATTCTTTCTTGAATAATGGCATAACGAGCAGCGCGTGCTTGAATATCAGGGTTTTGCTTCGCCCATAAATTTTCACCACTATTAAAAATCTCCATAATTTCCAGCAAATATGGGTGAATGACAAAGCTATTATAAAAATCAAAATGGAATTGAGGGCCATCACCGTAAATACCATCACCTAAATACCATTGCTCATGTTGACGAATGGCATAATCGATGCGCATAGCATCCCAATCGCTTTCTCCTACTTTATACAAAAACGCTTCAATCAAAGCTGAAAACAACAACCAATTATTAAAAATAGGTTTTCTTGTGCGAGTATCTTTTAAACATTGCACTACTCTTTTTTTAATCTTATCTTCTAAGGGAAGCCAAAATTTATCAAAAGATCGAATTAGACCAAGGGCCAAAAAACTTGCATCAACAATTGGCTGCCCCCCTACTGAAAAATTAAATTTATCTAAAGAATTAGGGTTAGTACCAACATCTAAAGCAACGCTCATTTGATCTCTTAGTTTTTGCTGAAATACTTTTTCCTCTCCCTGAACTTCCAAATTTAAGTAAGGCCCAATGCCAGCAAAAGATCTACCAATACACTCTAATAAAGCATAGCTCTGTTTATTTTCTCGGTTGGGAACAACTGGCAAGTCACGATGAAGTGTTTCTTGGCAAATGGAATGTAATGGTGGTTCCACTATTTTTTTTAATACTTTTAACCACTGTGAACGCATTTATTTCTCCTCAATTATTTTGTCTTCCTTTACCCTTTTTAATACACGACGCTGAATCAAAAACATTAATTCTTCCCTTAACTTTTTATATATAGATGGGTCAGCAAGTCTAATGGAACCATTCACATCATCGATGGATAAATCCATCATTAACTGCATAACATTTTTGTGATCAGAGATATAAAAATGGTCGTCCAAATACCCTTCCTTTTGAATTATAATTTCGGCTGTTATTGGAACTTGAAACTCAAAGGTGCTTTTTTCAATAATGCCATCATGTATTATTTTGTTGCCAGATATAATTTTAACATTGGCATCACTTAATTCCTTATCATCTTCATCTTTCAGAAAAACTTTTAGTAAAGATGACGCAGGGGATGGTGGCAAATAACCTTCGGGTAAAAAATAAATGGGGTTGGTTATTGCCGTTTTGCCTAGCTTTGTATTTATACGCACTACATACCATGCATACGATTTTTCAAATACATGATAAAAGTTGACTTGAAATATATGATTCACAGATTCAGGTTTCACCTTTTTATAGACAGACCCATTCCTAATGATTTCAAAACTTTCTACTATATCCCATGTGCTGGGGTCAACTCTAGCTTGAATTGTCAGCTGATGATTGCTATTATCAGCAATCAATGCCCCACCAGGAAATGTGGAATCAATTTTAAATAATAAGGCCGGACCATTACTCAAAGTAGATGCCCCATTTTTGATTAATTTAAATTTATCTTCAATGGTATCGGACTCCGCCTTAGGCAAAAACATCCATGTATTTTCAAAACCAGAGGCCGTTGAATAATTACTTGAAACAATCGGAATCTGATACCCCATATTTAACAAGCAATACCATATTTTCAAATCTTTATCATTCGTTATATCCACATCAAGACCCGTATAAAGAGGGCCAGCAATAGTATCAAAAACTAGGGAAGTAGCTAAATACGGGCAATATTTAGGCTTCATATCATAAAATTTTTGTATCTCTGGTATTAAAAAACTTTGCATAAATAAAGAATGGTGAGTTTTATTTTCACTTGGCTGATAATAAAATGACATGGTTTTATTTTGATCTATTTTTGATAAAACTTGGTGGTTGTAAAAAGTGTTATTATTGGCATCAATCAAAAATGGCAAACGACTACAATACCAAACACGACCGCCATATGGTTTATCTATGAGCCAATTTACCATAAAACATTTTTCTATGGGAGCAAAACTACCAATTACTGGTAGACCGTAAAAATTTAATCGTGCTAGTTCAAAATCTTCTGCTTTTTTTTGCGAATAATCAATGCTGCTCCGTTTTTTATCAAAAATTTTACCAACAATCATTCCAGTCTTATAAATATCAAGCCATGACTCAAAATTAATATCAATATCATAGTTTTTTTTACTTTTGATGCGGTAGGTAGCTATAAAAGTTGAAAAACCGTATTTGTAAAACACTTCAAAATCCCAATCCCCTTCTGGTATCCGAATATAATCACCCGTTTGAACAGACTGGCTATAAGTTTTAATTTCATCTTTTAAATCTCTACAAGTGATTACCAATTTGCACTCCTCTTTGACAATCATTTGGTTTTCTTTAAGAATCTTGATATTAATTCGTGCAGTTTTAGAGTATTTTTCAGAAAGTACTTTAATAGGAGTATCAGCCAAACAAATGGAATTAAATAATATAAAAATCAGCAAAAATTTATTCATAATTTTATTAAGATTGCATTAAATGAATTCGGATTCTAGCATTAAATTTATCTTTATGTAAACAGATTTTTTAATTATTAGAACAAAAGTGATGAAATGCGAAATATTTGAAAATATGGGTTTCCGCTCTATATTTTCAGTTTGGCAATTCAAGCCAGTTTATAATAAATCTAGCCGTTAATCCGCACTTAAAATATTAGGTGTGATAATCTGCATTTATTGTGATATACCCATGGGTAAAATCGCAAGTGTAATACTCAATCGACTCGTTACCCGCACCAATATCAACATAAATGGTTAGTTCTTTGGTTTTCATTTTTTCAGATAAAATATTGGCATCAAATGATATGGGTTTTGCATGATACACGATAACATCTTCAATTGAAATTTTAATTTTTGTTTCATCAATTTCTTCACCACTATACCCTATAGCGCAAAGAATACGCCCCCAATTTGGGTCACAACCAGCAATGGCAGTTTTTACAAGTGGCGATTTAGCAATAGATTTTGCAATATTTCTCGCTGCATCAAAAGAAGGCGCACTACTTATTTTTAAAGTTACTAAATGCTCAGCACCTTCGCCGTCTTTAGCTACTTGTTTTGCAAGTGATCGACACACCTTTAATAAATTTTCTTGAAATAATTCAAAATAAGCATGTGTATTATCTTTAGATGGTGGTGCAAAAAGCAATACAGAGTCATTCGTGCTAGTATCACCATCAACACTTAAGCAATTAAAGCTTCTATCCGTACAATATAATAATGCTTTTTGCAATTCGTTTTTCGACAAAGGAAAATCCGTCAATATAAACCCAAGCATAGTTGCCATGTTAGGATGAATCATACCTGAACCTTTAGTGGTCCCACCAATATGATAAGTTTTACCACCAACCGAAAATACTGCCTCGGCATTTTTTTCTACCAAATCAGTTGTCAAAATTGATTTCACAAAACTATCTGGGTCATTATTTTGTAAAGCGATAGTTGTGACTTGCTTTATACCAGCATGTAATTTTTCCATTGGTAATTGCACACCAATGATACCTGTAGAACAAACTAATACTTCTTCTGTTTGACAACCAATAGCATCGGCTGTTAACTGGCACATTTCTAAGGCATTTTTTTCGCCTTCCTCGCCAGTACAGGCATTAGCGTTACCAGCATTTACTATAATAGCCTTAAAAAATTTAGACTGCGAAAGATGTTTTTCCGATAATTTGACGGGGGCAGCTCTAACTTTATTCTGGGTAAATACCCCCGCTGCATGTACAGGTTCATCTGCAATAATAACGCCTAAATCATGTTTGCCGCTTTTTTTAATACCGGCTTTTATACCGGCGCAACGGAACCCTTTTACATTTTGAAAGCCAGACATGTTTATCACCCTTCCACTAAAACTAAATTGTCTCGATGCACAACGGAATCATAAGGGCAAGCCCCTAATATTTTTTCAATTTCTTTAGTTTGCAAACCTTTGATTTTTTCAACTTGCTCACTTGAATAATTACAAATGCCTCGCCCAATGACATCAAGATTTTTCGATTTAATTTGCACCAGATCTTTATCTGCAAATACACCTTCAACTTTTATTATTCCAGAAGGCAGCAAGCTTTTGTTCTTCTTAATAAGGGCGGTAACGGCACCGTCATCTATGACAATCGCCCCTTTATTGGATTGGTTAAAAGCCAGCCATCTTTTCCGACTTTGAAGATTTTTTGAGCGAGGGCAAAAAAAAGTTCCGACGGTTTCACCGTTCATAATTTTTTCGATAACATTTGGCACATTGGAATTAGCAATTATCATCGCTTCACCACATTGATTAACAATTCGGGCGGCTTGTAATTTAGTAATCAACCCACCAGTGCCAGTTTCGGACCTTGTGGGGCCAGCTAACTGAAAGATTTCTTCTGTTACTTCTGCAACTTCAGCGATTAATTTCGCATCTCGATCTTTCTTTGGGTCACCCGTCATCAAACCATCAATGTCAGATAAAAGAATTAACAAATCGGCTTCAATTAAATTGGTAACATAAGCTGCCAAAGTATCGTTATCACCGACTTTCAATTCTTCTGTAGCGACAGTATCGTTTTCATTAATAACAGGAATGCAGCCATAATCAAACAAACTATTCATCGTAAATCGTGCATTTAAATAACGAACTCTGTCTTTCAATACTTCATGGGTCAAAAGCACTTGACCCACATTTAAGTTCTGCTTTTTAAAGATTTCTGCAAAGGCACGCATTACATAAATTTGCCCGACAGCAGCTAATGCCTGTCTTTCTGGCAACCTTTTAGGCTTTCGTGCCAATTTTAATTGTGATTTCCCAGCACCAACAGCACCAGAACAAACAATACAAGTTTCTATGTTCCTTTTTTTAAGGTCAACAATTGTTTTAGCTAATTGACTAATAAACGGAGCGTTAATTTCGCCATCTGGTTTTATAACGGTTGAGGTACCAATCTTAACAACTAATCTTTTTACATTTGAAATGATCGTTTCACGCACTTTTATTTTTCCGCCAACACCAAAAGCAATTTATCAATTTCCTGTTTTCTTTCTTTATAAATTATGGTATTGCCATATTTTTTTATAAAGTCATTTAGCAACAGTTTACCTCTTGCTTTGTTTTTTTCATTGATTAGATTTTTCGTTTTATCAATAACGCTATCAAACTGTAAATCGAGCCAATTCAAAAAATCATCATGAATATTTTTAGTATATTTAGCTAAATCAGGGGTGCTACCTTCAGCACTAGCGGCTTCAATAGACAGATTATAGGCACCTTCGATATCGCCATTAACATAAGCAAAATGACTTAATTGCATGAGTCTATTGCTTTTTGCAATTTTCGCCACCCTACAAGCGGCTAAAGTATAGGTGCTTGCCCAGTCTTCATTTAACAAAGTAAGCTCTAATTTTGAGTCTAAAAACAAATATTGCAAAACTCCATTTTTTACAGAAGTTATAAAGGCATCAATATTTCGATTGCCTATACGATTAACTTTAATGCCTTCCTTAAATTCATTTTGCAAGCTCACTTCAAGGTAATTATGTACATAGCCATAGCTTTCAATGTATTTAGCCAAAACATCATAGGACTCATCCGTCAAACCACTTCCCTTAACAGAGTCTAATTTAACTTTTGCAGCTTTTACTTCAGCAATTTTCAACAGAGAAAAGATAGATTCTTTTGTAGAATTCAGCAAAGCACGACCTTTTTTAACCGTTTCTTTGTTATAATCATCTTTTAACTTTGGTATTCCTTTAAGTTTCTCTTCTATCTTTACAACTAATTCTTTTTGATAAATATCCTCTTTGATTGGTTGCAATAATTCAGCTGCCTTATCAAACTCATTATTCTTTAAAAGTGTATCTGCCTTTGATAACACTTGGTCTAAGTAATCAGTTTCATGACTTAGTATACTGTCATTCAAATTGTTGACTTTTGAACTACCATCGGTGTTTTTTTCCTTGAAACTATTCACCAAACTTATTGCCTGTTTAAATTTTTTGCTAGTTAACAAACCTGCTACCTCTAAAGATAAGGCATTTATTTTTTCTTCTTTAGCCTTTTCTTTTTCAGAATCTAAAAGTTTTTCTTCTTCTTCTTTAATAGCGGCTATTCTTTCTTTAAGTTTCGCTTTTCTAGCCTTGGCTAAAATTGCATTTGCATTATATTTGTTAATTACTGCATCGAGTTTTTCAATACCTATTTCACAATTTTGAATCGAGTCAAAAGCCGATACCATGATTTTTTCAACGAGAACCGCTACAACTTTTGTTTCAACTTCATTAATTCTGGCTACTATGGCGTCATGTTCATTCGGCGGTAGTTTTTTTAGCGCATCTTTTAATTCAGCAAGGCTTTCTTCATATCGCTTTTCACCATCAAGCTTATTTGCTTTTAACAATGCTATTTCCTTGATGGATTGATATGGGTTGGTATACGCACTAAAATCGATAAATACAAAAGCAAAACCAATCAATAAAATTAGAATTAAAAATATGAACAAACCCGCATAAGAACTTTTTTCTTTTCGTCTTTCTAAAATAGAAGTTCGCTCTGACTTAATTTTTGTCCCACCAGGCGTTTTAATTTCCTTGGTTGCATTAATGGCATCCGCAACTTTTTCAACGGCTTTTAGGGTTTCGCTAATAGTCTGAAACCTATTTTTAGGTTCCTTTTCAGTCATTTTTAAAATCAATTTATCCATAAATGGCGAGATATCTGCGCAAATGGAACTAGGTTTTATCATTGGTTTTTTAACATGCTGAACCAAAATCTCCATGTTGTTTTTACCCGTAAACGGCGTGCGTCCCGTTAGTAAATGAAAAGCGGTTATACCTAAGGCGTATTGATCAGCACGCATATCGACAGGCTTGCCTTGTGCCTGCTCAGGCGCCATATAGTGAGGTGTGCCTATAGCGATTTTCTGCTGCGTTAAACCAGCATTATCATTGACTTCACGCGCCAAACCAAGATCTGCAAGCTTTACAACACCTTCAGAGGTAAGCATAATATTATCAGGCTTAATATCACGGTGAATGATTTTTAATGTTTCAGCCTCTTTTAATACCGACAATACTTGTCTTAGTACACTTAGAACATAATTTTGATTCAAACGACCGTCTTGGGCTAATTTTTCTTTTAAATTACCACCTTCAACATATTCCATTACATAATAATACTGCCCCTTATTCTCGCCAATATCAAAAACTTGAATGGCATTAGGGTGATAAAATTTACCTGCTAATCTAGCTTCTCTTTTAAATCTACCGATAAATTCATCGTTTTTACATAAACTAAGAGGTAAAATTTTAATCGCAACTAAACGATCTAAGGATTTCTGACGCGCCTTGAAAACCTGGCCCATGCCCCCTCTGCCTAATTTATCTAGAATTTCAAAGTCACCTTCTAGAAATTTTAAGTTTTCTTCCGTCACATTAACCCCATCTATTTAATAGCAAATTCTGTAAAGCAATTATCAATTAGTCGTGTCTTACCAATAAAAATTGCACCTAAAATTAAAACATCTTTTCTTATTTCCGATACTTCTTCAAAAGTCACAGGATCCACAACCGCTACATAATCTATTTCAATTTCTGGGAAGCAAATCAAATGCTCTGATACAATTGCTAATATTTGCATCGGGTCTTTTTCACCATTTTTTATGGCCAAAGCCCCTTCATTTAACCCTTCACTCAAGGCCGGTGCGATTGCACGCTCTTTTTTATCTAAATATTGATTCCTTGAACTTAATGCTAAACCATCCGTTTCGCGCACAATTGGCATCACTTTCATTTGTATAGGCATATTTAAATCCTGTACCATTTGATAAATGACACGCGCTTGTTGAGCATCTTTCTGTCCAAAATAAGCAAAGTCGGGCTGCACAATATTGAACAATTTATTCACAATTAAAGTTACACCGTTAAAATGGCCTGGCCTTGAACAGCCTTCTAAACTATTTGTTAAATCACCGCCTACCATAATCAAAGTTTTTGTTTGTTCTGGGTAAATCTCCCTTTCATCAGGGGCAAAAACATAATCCACCCCAACAACTTCCAACATTTTCATATCATTTTCGAGTGTACGCGGGTATTTCTTAAAATCTTCATTGGGGCCAAACTGAGTTGGGTTTACAAAAATGCTAACAATCGTAATTCCAGCATCCTTTTTACTTGCACTAACGAGCGAAATATGTCCCTGATGAAGATTCCCCATCGTCGGCACAAAACCAATTAGTTTTTTCTCCGCTTGGCACTTTTTAACGATTTCACGCATTTCTGTGATAGTTTTGATTAATTTCATTTATTACTCATTTTGGTTAATTCATTGTTTCTGGCTTTTGCCCAGTTTTCACTTACAAGCTCATTATTTTTTGGATCAATTTTCATTGGAGCAATTTCTAATAAAGGCAAAATTACAAAATCCCGATGATACATTTCCGGGTGCGGTATCTTTAGCGTCGGCAAATCGATGATCTCATTATCATAAAAAATGATATCAATGTCAATTGTGCGAGGCCCCCAAAACACCAGTCGTTGCCGACCACCCTCTTTTTCAATTTTTTGAATATAGTCTAATAATTCCAATGGCTTCAAAGTCGTTTCTAATTCCGCTACTATATTAAAAAAATTACCTTGCAATGGCCCCCCCTCAAGCGGTGGGTTTTCAAAAATCTTGGAAACTTTTCTTAATTGACAACTAGGCATATTTCTTAACTTTTGAATCGCACTATCTAAATGCTCCTGGCGATTGCCAATGTTAGACCCCATACCTAAAAATACGGTTGCCATTAAAAATCTCTTAAATGCAAAAATATGACAAATTTAAGGCTAAATAGTATATAAAAGCCCCTCAAAAGTCAATTTTATACTCGATTCACCGGGATATAAATTCAGACATATACCGAACTTATCTGCTAACCCATTCGTTTATTACTTACCAGCCCCATAAACGATTAAAAACAGTATAAGTTCAACCTTTTTGTAGTTTTGGTTATAATAGGCCTTAAATGATGTGTTTCTTAAAACTTTAAGGGAAAAAGTAAAATTTTATAGGAAGATTCATGAAAAAATTCGCAAAGATTCTAGTTATTTTAATTCTTGTGTTGAGTGTTATTTATTTTGTATTTGATTTAAAACCTGGTATTCACCATTCTAAACCCACCTCAAAGCCAGAGGTAATTGTCGTATCAAACGACAAAGTATTAAATGCAATTTCAAAAGCAGAGAATTTCTTAAAAACTTATCAGGAAAAAGATGGTTTTTTCGAAAAAGGGTTATTGGCACCAAAACCTGCTCTAACATGTCTGGTGACCGATGCTTTTTTACACAGCCCCAATAATTACACAAAAGACCACCCAGTGATTGACAAAGCATTGAAAGCAATTTTGAGTTGTGAAAACGAAACAGGCGGTTTTTATAATCTTAAAATATTAAGTATGGCAAACTATTGTACAAATTTAGCAATGATGGTGTTACACAAAGCAGACCCTATTCTTTATGAAAGTAAAATTAAAAAAGCTGCAGAATTTGTAAAGAAAAGCCAATTAACAGGTCAAGAATATGGTGGTGGTTTTGGGTATGACCAAGGTAGCAAAAAAGCAGATATGAGCAATACGGCAGCAACGCTAGAAAGCTTACATTCCATAGGCGAACTAGATCAAAAAACAAAAGAAAATGCAATTAAATTTATCGAACAATGTCAAAATAATAGCGAAACAAATAAACATGCATGGGCATCCAATGACAAAGGTTTTATTTACCGCCCCGCCAACTCAAAAGCCGGCTCCTACTTTGAAAATGGTCAGGAAAGATTTAAAAGCTATGGCTTAATGACCTACGCTGGTATTTTAAGTATGATTTTCGCTGACCTAAAAAAAGATGACCCAAGAGTTAAAGGCGCAATGGGTTGGGTTGAAGAAAATTTTTCCTTAGACAATAATGTTAACCTTGGCAAAAAAGGGCTATACTATTATTATGTAATGATGGCTAAGTCACTAGATGCTTATGGCGAGGAAAAAATAATCACTAAAGATGGTCGTATTCATTATTGGGCTAAAGAGCTAGCCGATAAAATAATCAAACTGCAAAATGAAGATGGAAGTTTTTCAAATAAAGATGAGCAAGATTGGTTAGAAGGGGATCATGTATTGGTGACTTCCTATATGCTGAAAACCTTGAGTGTTTGTTATAAAAATATCCCAAAATCGCAAGAAGAAAACAAAGCCAACACGAGTTCACAGAACGACTAACTTCCAAATTAAATAATTACGATAATTACGAAATAAATTCAAAAAAAACAGAGATGCACGCTGAGGTGCATCCCGTCTTGATTTCATATGAAATCAGCTTCTATTTTGGCAAATCCCAATTTAAAATATGATAAAACGGAGTCATTTTAGGATAACTCAACATACTATAGAAAACAGTTGCATATCCTGTAGAGCGATGATGGATGCGGTCTTTGCCAGCGCCATATTCTGACTGCCCCCAATACCCACCATGAATTCTAGGCTCGTTATAATCAAATGCTTGAATTTCTAAACCTGTCAAAGCAATCTTCTTAATGGCATCCAAAACTTTTTGATCTACTTTGCGACCTTCGGATTCTTCTAAATCTGCAAAAACCTTTAAAGTAATTCCTGAAACGAATGTTCCAGCCAAAGAAGGAAATCTACCCGTTGGCTCATCCCAAAATTTGAAAAAATCATAAATTCTAGAGCGAGCTACTTCGTAATATTTTTTATTTTTTGAGGCATGATATGCACCTAATAATGTAACCAAAGCAAAATCGTCATTCCCAAAGGATATAGGAACTTCACCATGAAACCCTGGCACCGCACCTTCAAACGGGTTTGCTTCATATAATGCTACTAACATCTCCATTAATGGGTAAAAATAGTCGGTTAAATATTTTTTATTACCAGAGATAGAAGCAAGGTAATAATAGGCTAAACCCCCGCCTGCTTGCCAATCTCCTTTTATATATTCTTCCCCGCCTGATTCGCCTTCTACAGCAATTGCTTTGTTTGTCCCACAACCTTTTTTGAAATCAAAAGATATATAAGGCCATCCATTTTTGTCACTACCATGATTTCTATACCAATTTGCGAAATTTTCTGCATACTGCAAATATTTTTTATCGCCGGTTAAGCGATATAAAACACATAAGCCGATACCACCTGTTGCAGCATCTCGTGGGTAAGATTCCAATTCATTTGGGGTATGCTCCGCAAAACCGCCATTTTTAGTTTCGTCTACATTATCTTTGAATTGCAAATTACATAAATATCCAGCTGCTAATTTGATAGCTTCTTCTCTATGCCAGTACTCATAAGATTTGCCACCACCCCAGTTTACAGAACCTAGCGCCATGATACCCAAAGCCTGAGCCCAAACCCCAGCCCCACGACCTAGCTTAGTAGCAGGGAAATATTCATAAACAAATCGACCATTGTCTGCTGAATTTTTCATACCTCCCCATGGGTTTTTATCCGTATTTTGGTTTCTGAAATACCAACGAGATGATTGCAATGTACTTTCTAGCAATAATTGCTTTTCATAAGCACTAAACATAAATTTTCCTCTAAAAAAGAATGGCGTTTTAAACCAAAATATAGCGAATTTTCCATTTTTAGAAAATATAAACTTCATACCAATAACCCCACAAGATTATGAGACTTATTGAGAAAATCTGTATTAAAACTGTATCAAAAATTAAACTAAAAAAATGTAAATAAAAAACATAATACTTGTGGATTAGCGCTTTAAAGTTCTTTGAAAAGCTAATCTTAATTAGCTTTTAAGTCATGTTTTATTTACTCTTCATATTTAAAAAAAATATGATTCCATATGGAATAACTGGCGTTAGGCTGTATAACAGAGGAATGGGTATTAATACCAATATACAACCTGTAACAAAAGTAATTATGCCCCACAAAACTGGCGATCGATCTTCTGCACTTGCAACTTTTACAATTAATACAATAGATGATACTAAAATTAATAAAAAAAACATTTAGCTTCCTCAACTTAAAATATTTTGTAGTAACATAATCAGCTCAACTTAAACTATATTCGACCTAGATTGTATGCATCCTAAAAAGTCTATGATGCTTAGACCTGTGTGATAACCTGGGTCCGCATCGGGGGTTGCTGGAATGATTTCAATTGGTTTTGCGTTTTTGTCTATGGTCTGATAGGCCATCAAAGAAACATTAGGGTTGACATAATTACTAAAATAACTATTCGAACAAAGAACCAAAATTCTTTTCACTTCTTTCAATCTTGTGTTTTGAGGGAAAAGCTGCATAACTTCAGCGGCTGCACGCATTGTTTCTGGCAAATTCCACCATGGCATATCATCATTAATTGGCTTTCTATTTTTTAGATCAAATGCTTTAATGATTCCACCACCGTTTTTGCCGTAACCGTATTCAAAACAATGGCAAAGTAAAGGGATAAAATGATCATCCGCCAGTTTTAAGGTTTGCTCTTCTAATTTGCTCAAACTTTTTTTAGTTTTTAAAATCAATAAAAATTTACTTGCTAACCCAATAAATTCTAGTGCATGACCAGGGTCGGATAACACCCCTTTCTCATCAGCAAATGGTTCACCCGATACAGTAATTCTTTCCACAAAATCATACTCTTGCAAGGCGAGTTGTTTTTTATAATTCACATGATGATTCATAATATATTGAATGTATTCACAGCCTTTTTCAAACCAATAAGGCTCATCACCTAAATAGCCCGCAAAAACGGCTAAACCACCCAAAGCTATCATTCTAGAACCTTGCCCTTTAGTTCCAGGAAACCCCTGCACCTTATTCTTGGGGTCAAAAGAAACTTGGTCACCTTTAAATGTTTCATTAGAGATGTCATTAAGAATTTTTTTGAAAAAAATCTTGGCTTCCTCTACTTTTGACTGATTTTTAGTGAATTTCGCAGCTGCCAGCATACCTTTCACATAAAAAAGATCACTCATAATGGAATGATCTTCCTTCATTTCAAATTTTTGCTTATTCCCTGATTCATCAATTTTAAAAAAATCGCCTTCTGGAGTAAAAGTAAAAAATAAATGACCGTTATTCTTACTTCTTACTTTTTCCAATTGAATAAATATGTCAGAAATCATTTTAGATAATCTTTCATATCTTTGGTTTTTTTCATCTTCCGTTAAGACCGTGCAATTTTTCAACCACATTGCATGCCCAACCAAGGCCTCCAACCCACGCCCTTGTATCCAACCAAAAACGGAACATTTACTTTTAAAATCTTTTTGGGTATCGGCTAAGAGTTCAAAATCTTTGCCTGTTAAAATGCTCAATTTCATATCGATATAAGGGTAATCTTTATTGCGATAATACCTCGTGATTATTGCATCAAGAACGGAAACAATTAACACTTCCCAATCTTTTATCATGGGGCTTAACTCACTTGAGCTTGCGGTTTCAGAAACAATTGTCGCATTGAATTTTTGCATAGTAGACCTTTTAGATTTGAATTTCAATTTGAGGAATTATATAGTTGCAGATAAAAAGTAAATTAAGGAATGATAAAACAACAAAATCTAATTGATTTTTTTTGATGGGTATAAGAAATTAATTATCTGAAAACATCATGCTTGAGGTTGCAAATGCACTTTTAACATACAAATTTAGAGCCAAACTGAATTTTTCAACGCTCAAAGTGTAATAAGGCGAGTGGAAAAATAACTTTATACTTTTGGAGAACAAGATCGAACAATCGTGACAGGGCACGATCTAGCTCTTTTTCTATTTTTAGCCTTCTCTACCAGACCGGGGACGGTCTGGTTACCCAAGCATTTGATGAAAATGAGAAGTGTGTAAAGTATTTTTGCATCTAGCCTAAGTAGAGCTTAAAATTCAGATCTGGCTCGAAGCTATCACATAAATTAAAAGGTTTGAAAACTACTTCTTTTCTTCTGCTTTTATTTCTAAAGGCTTATATATCATTACTTTGTTATCAACAAAAAAAATCACTTTGTGACTATAAACTGTAGCTGGCACTGGCATTTCTGTGGCTGCAAAAGGGTATTTAAAATCGGGAACTTTTGTGTAGATACCTGTTTCAGAATCAAAGTCGTATAGCTCGTTTTCTTTGATAAATAAATAGTGACCATTAATAGGATTAACAATTAATCTTTCAAACCTGATATTTAAAGGCACTGGGGTAGATGTTAGCTCGGTAACTTTTAGATCCTTATCAATTCTCACAACTGCATTGGGTGTGTGACTGCCCCCCACAAACAAAACCTCTTTTTTAAGCGGGTTATATCGAAGTAGGCTGTGATAACCACAAACAGCAATTTTGCCTATTTTTACCCATTCCTTCGTTTTAAAACTAAAATACCAAAGCCCATCATTTGCGTGCCTAAATAAGCAGTCCGCATCTGGAAAATACTCTATACCTGTGGCTAACTGCCCAGGAGAATTAGGTATGGCTGGCAATAGATCCCATTTTTTACTTTCAAAGTTAAAACCTGTAACCAAATTTGTTGCCGAAAAATGATGGTAATAAATTCCGCGTTTCTCATCAAAAGCGTTATTACCGTAAACATGTCCAAAATTATCTTTAATTGGCCATTCGGGTAAGGGCAAAATCTCCTTCCACGAATTAGAATTTTCGCTATAGGAAATAAATTTTAAACCTTGACGAAACCCCATAAACAAAAACATTTTATTTTTTTCATCCCAAACACCGTCATCTGTCCAACCTGCAATATGATATCCGTTGACATTGACTTTCATTAAATTTTTGTCATGATTACTTGTTTTGAGTTCTGCCCAAGTATTTGGTTCCATTCCTTTTATTAATTTTGTTAACTCCGAATCATCCGCTGCAAGCGAAACAAAGAAAAAAATAAAACATAGCAACCATATCGTTTTCATATAAAATCCTTTCTAAATAGAAATCATACTAGTACACATATTAGTCGCATATGTATAAATTCAAGCAAAATTTGAACCTTTTATGGTAATAAATGGCTTTTCTTTGTCTTATTTAGTCTTATTTGTGTTTTTTAAGAAATTATTTTACGCAAAGGAAGAAAAGTAAGCAAAGACATGGAAAAACCATGACTTTGCTTGATTACGAATACTACTCTCTGATCAATGTGCCACCACCTGTAGGAGTGAATAACGACCTGCTAATTGTGTAGGTGGTTAAGTCTGTTCCAGAACCATTATTCCCAGGCGCTTGATCTGCCGAGGGCGATTCAACTAGCACAATAAGCTGCATTGTATCATCAAAAACAGTAGGCGATGGCGCAGAAGACGGCAATCGAGTAATCGCAGATGGAGTTACCTTTTGGTATAACTGCGTAATCCCTGGACCACGATTTGTGATATCAGGATAAGTGTATTGATAGTTGAAACGAACATAAGTACGACTTACTGTAGCTAATACGCCAGTCGAATCAACATCATTTTGAATTTCTTGGATTGTTATTGTTACTTTGGTTCCTGCTACTGGCGGGTTACCATTACTATCTTCAATGGAAATTTTAGAATAGAACTGCATCACTCCTTCTTCAGTAGCAAAATTTGTTATTTCAACTTTGCTTATATCTGTTAAGCCTCGTGATAAAAGCAACAATGTTGCAGTTGAATAATTATTAATTATTCCAGAGCTACCCGTAAATGTAGGACTAATTAAACCAGCCGAAATTAACTGAGAGTTCTTTTGTTCATTTGTTCCAGTTAAAGTAATCCCTAAATTAGTTAATAGTGCGTTGATCGCAGCAACGGTAGTCAATGTTGACATATTTGTGATTGAAATAACATTTGAATTCGCATTGGTTGATGCTGGTTGATATAAGGCTTCCAGCGCCACAAAGGCCGTAGGTGAATTGATGGGAGTTACGATTACATAACTAGTACCAACAAAGGTTACAGTACCTAAAGCATTTGAAGTTGTACCAACTAAAGTTCGATTATTTGTTGAAGTTAATTGTAGGTTAGCAGTACTAGAAACTCTTAATAAAGTACCTGTTCTTAGCATACTGTTATCAATCAACAATTGCAACATCTGCGTTTCAGTCAATTCATTATATAACACTGTGTTAGAAAGATTTTGAACATATTGATTATAAGCAGGGAAAATTTCGATTGTTGGTGTAATCGTACCAGTGCTTACAAGCACGCTTGTTCCTCTGATTTTTGTATCAATACTACCGGCTCCACTTTCGCCTTTGCTTACATTTCTTGAAGTTGCAATTGCTGTGGTTGTATCAATGTAAGTAGAAGAAATCGCTGAAATCTCAATTATTTCCGTTTTCTTAGCTGTACAAATATATAAGTTACCACCTTGAGAATAAAATCTCTTAGCTGATGCATTCGTATCGCGAATATCTAATTTCTTCCAGGAAGTGGTATTGCTTACAGGCGCAAAAAATACACCTCCCGTTGATGATGCTACAAATACATATGCTGTAGAACCAAAAGTATGCTCGATAACTGCATTAAAACTTTGGTACTCATCTGAACTTTCATCAAATACTAAATTGTCGTTCCAGTCAAGAACTAAAATGTCTGTTGAAACTGTAAAGGATCCGTCAAGATTCAAATCAACATATCGTAAAAAGGCACTTGCTGTTTCAGCAGGCAAATAAGTTGCTAGTGGATCAATTGTCGCATCACCAAATACAACAATAGTAGGAATCACCTGACCTGCAGGAATAATTACAATTTGATCTAAACCATTAAAAGTCCCACTGCTATCTGAATCTTTATAAAACAATCGGTCGCTCGCTGTTAGTGTACTAAGCACTTTATCATTTTTGCCAGTGACTTCACTTACATTAGAAAGAATAGTATCACCAGCTTTCGGTGTGCCTAATTTTGACCAACCAGTTGAAACAGTTGCTGGTGTCTTCGCAATGGAACTTAACCCCGTAAATTTATACACACCGAATTCTCCAGTTGCAGCATAAAGAGTTAAATCAGATTTTAAATAAACATCATTTATCTTTGCTTTTTTGATAAAAACTCCATCACCATTTGTGCCGATGTTTGACCACTCAGCTCCAACAGAACTTGTGCCAACGCTAGCCATTACACCTTCTGAAGTTGCAGCAATCACATAGTTAGTTGAGTTAACTTTTTGAGAACTTAGCCTATTTATAAAACCGCCAGTGCCAAGCGTACCCGACTGAATCCAACCACCACTAAAATAAGGGTCAACATAACCGGAGGCAACAATTTCTTCTCCTAGATCATAACCGCCATCCTGATTTTTATCGTTAAAATATAGATTAGGAAAACGGTGACTATTAACAGAAACGGCACCTGTACCATCAGATGCTTTAAACTGTGACACCGTTGGCAAGGCTGCACCAGAAGGCACAACAACTATCCATGCATATGTAGATGCATCACCAGTATTTGTTGCATGTATAAAACCCGTTTTTGCTGCTGATCGTATGTAGTATAAATTTGGCGCTACACCAATATCAAAAGGGCTTAAAAAGGCACCGTCAATTACAGTGGCTGAATTCTGTGCTCTGCCATCTGTTGTTGTGCCGTCAGCATCTACAATTGAAAAAGACTCTCCTCTTGAACTATTATACCAAATACCCTCACCGTTTGTACCTACCAATATATCTACATCACTAGGGTTTCTGGTTAAAGTTTCAGGGTCAGAGGAACTAGAGCTACTCAAATATTCATTTGCAAATGCAATAGATGTTACAGTGGAAGTGTTTAAAGACCTCATTACGAAGCCAGGTCGGTTGTTATTTAATTCACTTCTAATGGATGTCCAAGTAGAACCTAAATTTGTTGACTTAAATAGACCCGACGATGTAGCAGCAAACACGGATGTTGTGTGATCAGGGATTTTTAAATCATTTACAATTTGACCAACCCATGCAAAATCTCCATTGCCATCAGCCCAATTTACACTACCAACAGTTAAAGAATTGCTTTTCTTTACCCCACCACCCTTAGTACCAGCAAAAACAATACTTGAGTTTTGCAAAAATGCCATTGAAGTTACATATACATCTTCACCACCATTTGCTTCAGCAGTTAATACTGAAAAACCAAAGAACGGGTCTGGGTTTGCTGCTGTTACTAAAGTATCACTTGCAAAACCTAATAAAGTATTACCTGTTCCATTTTTGAAAAAATTACCTGTTCCTTTAGTTACAAAGGTTACCCCTTGCCCATCAGGTACAGCATCACCTGCAGCATCCGCTAAAGAAGCTGTAACTTTCTGCTCTAAAAATAATATATGTCGACCAGCAATATTGTTGTAGTCTGGCTCTAAATTGATACTGGAAGCATCTAGCGGTCCTTTTGCAATTGAAATATTCGTATCAGCGGCAATCGTTGGGTTGTTCTCAATTTCAGCATGAACTCTTACTGTACCCGAACGATTCCCTGATCTTATATTAGCACTAACTATTCCGTTTACTGTTTCTGTTGGTATCGTCGGGTCAACTTCTTCTCCGCCACCAGGACCACTTGCAACTGAAACCACAACTTTAATGCCAAGATTATCAGAAATCGCATTACCAAATCTATCTAGCACTTTAAAAGTTACGCTAGTGTTTTCTTTGTTACCAGTTCCCTTTACAAATATACTTTCTGGTTGCTTACCGTCATTTACTAAAATAGCAGACGGTTTATCGGAAAGCTGTTCAATAGTAATCGAGTTTGTTTTCGTATCAGCTTTTACAGTAACTGTCCAACGACCTGACAAATTAAATGCCGAAGCATTGAAGCGAAAGGCGCCACGCGTTTCATCGATTGTGCTAGAAACCACTTGCGATACTACTTCCAATGGAACTTCGCCAGCTACTGTAATCGGAATCGTTATGTTGTCAATTCCAACGCCATCTTTATCAATCACTTGACCTGTAAAAGTAAAAATATTTCCTCCGCCAGCAACTAGTGATGAATTGTTTACTATTATGTTAATTGCTACAGGTTTCGTCTCAACAAATTTGATGGTAAAAGTTATTTCAGCTACCACTGTTTCTAAATCATTGTCATCAGCTAAATTATTTATTAAGGAACCTGTAATCTCAGCATCTCCGAATTCATTTGCAACGGATAATGTGGCACTAGCTATTTTTGAAGTCGGGTCAAATGTAGAAAAAGGTAGTTTTTTTGCAACGGTTAAACCAGCGCCAGAAACACTACCTAAAGTGGTTTTCCATCGTATATAATAATCTGCAGCATTTACTGTTCCGTCTAGTCTAATGGAAAGAGTTCTCTTATCATGTCCATTTGCTTTTAGATTATCCAATGAACCAACATTTGTTAATTGCACAAAAAATATTTTGATGTTTTCCGATGGCACAGCTTGATTAGAAGACGCACCAATTCTAATGTTAAAATTAGTTGTCAATGGTTGTGTACCAGACGAGGCATTTGACCACAAATTAAATGAAACAATTCCATCCCCTTCTGTGACATAAGAAAACTGTTCTGAATCCGATGGCGTTGTTCCCGATAGTGTCGTTTGAATATCATAAAATCGAAGAGGACTTCCAGCGACAGGAACAATCGTTACAGGAACGCCATTAACTGAATTTCCATCGGGGTCTCTTACCTGTATACTCACAAACTCAAAAACACCTCTGTTAAACACAACTTGAGGTAAATCCTGAACTGTAAAAGTTAGCGGAATTTCTTTAACAAATATTTTTAAGGTTTTTGCACTAATAGAACCATAACCGATTAGCTCAGCTTTGATTGTTACTTCAGAAGACGGATTCCCTGTAGCCTTTGCCGTGATTTCTAGAATTGCTTCACCATCTTTACTTAATACGACAACCTCCGTACCCGATGAAGTCTTACCCAACTGGATTACTTTTGCATCACTTGCATTCACCAATGTAAATTTCACCTGCACATTATCTACAGACACTCCAAAAGCATCTTTAACGGACACAACTAAATCAGTCTTTAAATTTTTTGCAGTTAAAGAATTAGCCGTTGATAAAAACTCAAAGGATGTCGGAGTGGAACTCACTTCTGGTGGTGCCTCCTCACCTTCAGCAAGGGCTCCATCTCTTCCTACTCCTTCGCCAATACAACCACTGAGTGCAACAGCAAATATTAAAGTAGAAACATAAATAAAAAGCTTTTTAATTATTTGACCTCTAATCATGGATTTCATCCCTATCTGAACCGTATTAATTTTCTGTGAATTTAAAATACACTGAGAAGTCAAATTATATCAATTAGTTCTATTATGCTAATCGAATTTACAAAATTGTTAAACATCAGCTAAGAACTTGCAAAATTTAAGATCGCACTCGCAAATAGCTTAAAATGTCTATTTTAATCGTAATTATCGTTTTTAGATAATTTAGTCTATTTTGTAGGGATTAGTTGATATTTTAATCTACAATTCCTAATCTTTATCATATAATGTCATCCTTTTTTGCACCACTTTTTATAGGTAACTCGAATGAAATTCGACTTATGTGTGATTGGTTCTGGACCAGCCGGCCAAAATGCCGCTATTTCTGCAGCAAAATTAGATAAGAAAGTCATAGTAATAGAAAAAGATTCTTATGGTGGTTTGTGCCAAAACAGAGGAACAATACCCAGCAAAACCCTAAGAGATACAGCCTTTTTCTTATCAGATTTTAAAGGGCGCACAAAACATGGCGTGTCTTCCACCGCAAGTAATAACATCGACTTAGATCGTGTTAAAAAAAGATTAGAATCTATAGTAATGGAAGGCCAAGAATCTATTTTTCGAAATTTAGACAAAAACCATATCGAATTACGCACAGGCACTGCTTCCTTTATAAATAAGAATACAATTATAGTAAATGATGGGCAAGGTGGCACAGAAACCATAGAAGCGGATTATTTTTTAATTGCCGTCGGCACCAGCCCAAACACACCTGAAAATATATATTTTGACCATCAATACATCTACGATTCTAATAGCATTTTAAAATTAAACTTCGCAGCAAGAAGAATGACCATCGTAGGTGGTGGCGTTATTGGTTGCGAATACGCCTGCATTTTTGCAAAACTTGGCATCAAAGTAACACTTATTGAAGAGCGTAATCGATTACTTCCCTTTTTAGATGAAGAAATATCAAATGCCCTAGAGTTTAGCATGCGAGATGCAGGTATTGCAATTAAAATGTGTGAAAAAATCATTAATGCAAAAACAAATGAAAAAAAAGAAGTTATCGCAACTTTTGAAAGCAACAAAACGATTGTCTCCGATATTCTACTTTATACCGTAGGTCGCATTGGCAATACAGCACTATTGAACTTGGGTGCTATTGGCATTTCCCCAAATGCCAGAGGGCATATTCCAGTTAATGAAAACTACCAAACTGCTGTTGAAAATATATATGCCGCAGGCGATATAATTGGCCTCCCAAGTTTAGCCTCAACTTCAGCTCTACAAGGGCGCTTGGTTACCGCACACATTTATAAACAAACTTTTACACCTATGGATTTAAACACCATCCCATACGGTATTTACACCATTCCAGGTATATCAATGGTAGGTGAAACTGAAGAATCTTTAACACGCAAAAAAATCCCTTACGAAGTCGGCATTGGCCATTTTAGAGAAACAGGTTACGGGCAAATTATTGGCGACCGACATGGGGTTTTAAAAATACTTTTTCACAGAGAAGATCTATCCGTTTTAGGCGTTCATGTCATCGGGGATTTAGCGACTGAAATCATTCACATTGGCCAAGCAATTTTAAAATTTAACGGAACAATAAATTATTTCATTACTACCGTTTTTAACTACCCAACTCTTGCAGAAGTATATAAAATAGCCGCCCAAAATGGTCTTAATCGACTAAAAAATATATAATTAAACCAAAGGAACTATAAATGAAAAAAATAAATCAATTTCTTCTAGACAACCAAATTCTAATCAAAGATAACCCCTGTGTTTCGACTGATTTTACATTAAATTTTACCACCTTAAAAGAAGCCGTAATGAAGGATTCTTCTTCTTATGGCCCTCTTGATAAACTAGATATTAAAAACACAGTCTTAACTTTTGCAAACACTCTGCTTTACCCTAAATCAATCGTAAAACTTAGAAAGGGAAATCTCGTTGTTGTTGAAAATATCGCTACTGGTGACTGTGGTTTTTTAACAACCACTTCACAAAATCTTGGTTTTATCAACTCCGAAAAACTTGCAAGTGGCCTAACAATCATTCCAATGGAATGGGAGAATTTAATTAACCTTAAAAACAGAACCCAAGAAGAAGACCCAAGAAGCACAATTTTTCCGGTTGCAACCCCTCATCTCAAAAAAACCAGCCTAGGTATTGGCGCTCGTTTTACAACTTTACATTGGCCAGCAGTAGCTTGGTCAATGAAAACACTGAATTTACAGTTAACGGCAAACCAAAACTCTATTCCGAGAGAACTCGTTTTTGATGTTGATGCTATGCTCCAAAATAAATTAGCAGAAGTACCCTTCCCTTTTATAGGTGGTTCTGTACCAGAAGGACATCAAGGCCAGTCGGTACAAGGAATGTCATTTGGCTCCGTGTTAACCTATTTGAAGTACGGCTTTCACCAAAATGGTATTGCTTATGGGTTTAATGCCGATCACCAACCCATTGGCGGTCGCTTTGACTTAGTTGAAAAAGAATTAGTCAGCGGCAGTCTCTTTGCTTCTTATATAACCTATGATTTAAGCCCTGAACTAGCTAACTATAAAATCATTGAAGACGATTCAGCCTTACAAAAAGAGTTTGATAAAATTGTCGACAAAAAGATTTATTCAGGCATTATTAAAAAACTATCTGAATTAAATTTATCGATGGCAGAAAAACAATTAAAACAGTTAATCACCTATATCACTCCAGCTATGAGAAAAATGAAATACCGCGATGAGTTATATACTGCTATTCGCAAGGAAAAATTCACCACTATCGAAGGTCAAACTTTCGTCAAAGAACTCTCCATTGATGAACTACCTGGCCAAACAACGCTTGAAACATTAACAGCATGTTTAGCTATGGCAGAGCTGATGGGGGTAAAATTCAACTTTGTAGCCCCAAATATTGGTTTTCAGAAAAACTTCCCTTACCCAAACAACACTGAATTACGCCAAAAAGTTCAAAGTCTTTATGCCATTGCTCAAAAGTTTGGCGTTTCTTTTGGCTTTCACTCTGGTAGTGGTAAATCAGCTGAAAATTATCAAGTCGTGGGCGAAGTAACAAGGCAAAATCTAGAAATCAAAACCTCTGGCCGTTATACCTATGAAATGGGGGTAGCCTTATCAAAATCTAAAGACCCATCAGACCAAAAATTATGGACAGACTGGTACGAATTTACAAAAAAACTTGCCATACGAGGTGCCTTTTCAACAAACGAAGTTCAGAAAAAATTTGCCAGAGAATTCATTACCAAAAGCTTTCAAACCGAGAATAAGCCCATAGATAATATTTTTGAATCAGAAAGCATATTGCAATCTGAAATGAATAAATTACCTCCTTCTCCTGAACACATGCACTGGTTTGAATATAACTTTTTATTTGTGTTAGCGGGCGCTGGGTCACCAGATAAATTAGGCGATCACACTAAATTAGGCTACGAACAAAGAAAACGATTCTACACCATTTCAAAAGAAGGCAGATTGTTGTTCGCTAAAGGCGTGGCTTCCTACATTATATTTTTAGCTGAAACAACAGGTATTTCAAACAAAGAAACCATTTCAGCTGCCAAAACAAAACTTGCCAAATTAACCGATATTGACGAATTGTTGACACAAATTTACTAAAAAATTGACCTATCCGTAGTGATGCTAATACTTGGCATCACTACGCCTATATTTCCAATTTGAAATTCATGAAACTGGCTGGTTTTTAAATTCAACGATTGCTTGTCAAATTAAAGATTGCTTTCGAATAGGAGAAAAGAATAATCATAGCTCTTTTGAAACCTTCTAAAAAGCAAAAAATAAAATTAGTAAGTGTAAAACAAAAAACCTTTCAAATGGTAAATTACAATGGTTAAAAAAGTTCCACTTTTAGATGCCCTGCAAAAACGAATATTAATCCTTGATGGTGCAATGGGCACAATGCTACAAAGACACAAACTAGAGGAAGAAGATTTTAGAGGTGATAAATTCAAAGATCATCCGCATTCATTAAAGGGTAATAACGACATTCTTGCTATCACACGGCCTAAAATCGTTGAAGGCGTTCATGACGCTTATTTTGAAGTGGGTGTGGATATTGCAACAACCAACTCCTTTAGTGGCACAACCATTGCACAAGCTGATTATCATTTAGAAGCATTTGTAGATGATTTAAACTTTGCGGCCGCACAGTGTGCAAGAAAAAGTGCTGATCGCTTCACAGCTTTAACACCTGATAAGCCAAGATTCGTTGCTGGTGGTATAGGCCCAACCAATAGAACAGCCTCTCTTTCACCGGATGTAAATGACCCAGGTAAAAGGCTAGTAACTTTTGACGACTTAACGAAAGCCTACAAACAACAAGCGAGAGGTTTAGCAGCTGGCGGTGTAGATTTATTTCTTGTCGAAACTGTTTTTGATACTTTAAACTGCAAGGCAGCCTTATTTGCCATCAATGAATTGAAAACAGAAGAAAATATTGATATACCTATTATGGTTTCCGCCACAATCACAGATAACTCTGGTAGAACTTTAAGCGGGCAAACACCCAAAGCATTTTGGGCATCAATTAAACATGCCAATATTTTAAGTGTCGGCCTAAATTGCGCTTTAGGCGCAAGAGAAATGTTGCCACATATTGAAGAAATCTCTAAAGTCGCAACCTGTCGCGTATCGGCACACCCCAATGCGGGCTTGCCAAATGCCTTCGGCAAATACGACCAAACCCCTCAAGATATGCAAGATGAAATTAAAAATTTTTTAGACAAAGGTTTGTTAAACATATTAGGTGGGTGTTGCGGGACAACGCCTGAACACCTAAAATCTTTAGTTTCTCTTGCAAATTCATATAAACCAAGACCATTAACCATCGAATCTTAAGCAACAATAAAGGATAATCATAAATGCCCAAAATAATTCCAGATATGCTTCTTTCCGGCCTCGAACCACTAGTCGTTAATGAAACGACTGGTTTTATCAATATTGGCGAAAGAACAAATGTAACAGGCTCTAAAAAGTTTGCAAAATTAATCATAGAGGGAAAATATGAAGAAGCTGTTGATATCGCCAGACAGCAAGTTCAAAGTGGGGCACAAATCATCGACATCAATATGGATGAAGGTATGCTTGACGGTAAAGCCGCAATGATTAAATTTCTAAATCTAATTGCAGCTGAGCCTGATATTGCAAGAGTTCCTTTTATGATTGATTCCTCTAAATGGGATATCATAGAAGCTGGCCTAAAATGCGTACAAGGCAAACCAATCGTAAATTCTATTAGCTTGAAGGAAGGTGAAGAATCATTTATAAAACACGCGACTAAAGCCTTACAATATGGGGCTGCAGTTGTTGTAATGGCATTTGATGAACAAGGCCAAGCTGATACCTACGACCGCCGCATTCAAATCTGTAGTCGAGCTTATGATATTCTAGTCAACAAAGTTGGCATGCCACCAGAAGACATTGTTTTCGACCCGAATATGTTTCCAGTTGCAACAGGCATTGAGGCACATAATAATTATTGCGTTGATTTTTTTAAAGCCACTTCATGGATCAAGCAAAATCTACCTGGCGCTAAAGTCAGTGGCGGTTTAAGCAATATTTCGTTTTCCTTTAGAGGTAACGATGTAATACGCGAAGCAATGCATTCCGTTTTTTTATATCATGGGATCAAAGCGGGTCTTGATATGGCAATTGTAAATGCTGGTATGCTCGAAATTTACGACAATATACCAAAAGACTTACTACAAAAAGTTGAAGATGTGATTCTAAATCGTAGCCCAGATGCCACTGAAAAGCTCGTTGAGTTTGCCGAAAAAGTAAAAGGCACAGGCAAAGAACGCGAAAAGACCGATGAAGCTTGGCGTAAAGGCACAGTACAAGAAAGAATTACCCATGGTCTTGTTAGAGGGATTACCGAATTTATCGATCAAGATACAGAAGAAGCCAGAAAAATGTATAATAAGCCAATTGAAGTAATTGAAGGGCCATTAATGGTTGGCATGAATGTAGTTGGTGATTTATTTGGGTCAGGCAAAATGTTCCTACCACAGGTGGTGAAAAGCGCACGCGTAATGAAAAAAGCTGTTGCCTATTTATTACCCTATATTGAAGAAGAAAAAAAACGCAGCAATTCTACTTCGCAAAATGCTGGCACTATTATCATGGCAACTGTCAAAGGCGATGTGCATGATATTGGCAAAAATATAGTAGGCGTAGTGCTCGCTTGTAATAATTTTAGAATTGTAGATTTAGGGGTCATGGTTCATTCTAAAGATATTATTAAAGCAATAGTAGATGAAAAAGCTGATATCTTGGGTTTAAGCGGCTTAATTACCCCAAGCTTAGATGAAATGGCAGATGTTGCCGATAAACTACAACAAGCGGGAATTAAAATACCGCTTCTAATTGGCGGGGCTACAACCTCTAAACTACATACAGCCGTGAAAATTGCCCCTAAATATAGCTGGCCGACGATACATGTAGTTGATGCTTCAAAAGCAGTACCCGTTGCGTCACATTTAATGAGCAAAACTTCAAAAGATGAATATGTCAAAACCATTCGCGAAGAATATAACCATTTACGCGAAAGACATTTAAACAAAAAAGAAGAAAAAGCTTTTCATTCACTGGAAAGTGCCCGAAAAAACAAAGAAGTTTTATCCTTTAATCATAACATCATAAAACCAAAATTTTTAGGAACAAAAAATTTCAACAACTTCGACTTAGCCCTATTACGAGAACATATTGATTGGACTCCTTTTTTTATAACTTGGGAATTAATCGGCAATTACCCCAAAATTTTGACTAGCGAAAAATACGGCAAAGAAGCAAAAAAACTTTTTGATGATGCACAAACTATGCTAGATAAAATCATTAAAGAAAAGTGGCTAACTGCAAATGCCGTTGTTGGGTTTTGGCCTGCAAATGCAACCGATAACGACTCAATTGAATTATATAGCTATAACTCTAGTTTTGCTGAAAACAGAAAACAAATAACAGGTATGCTACATCATGTACGACAACAAAAAATCAAACCCGAAAACCAACCAAATTATTGTCTGACCGATTTTATAGCACCCGTTTCTTCTGGCAAAGCTGATTATATTGGTGGTTTTGCCGTAACCGCAGGTATTGGTTGTGAAGAGCGCGCCAAGGAATTTGAAAAAAATCTAGACGACTATAGCGCAATCATGTTAAAAGCCCTAGCAGATCGTTTAGCCGAAGCTTTTGCTGAAAAAATGCATTTAATGGTGCGCAAAGAACTATGGGGTTATGAACCAAATGAAAGTTTGGATAACCAAGATTTAATAGATGAAAAATACAAAGGCATTCGCCCTGCTCCAGGGTACCCTGCATGCCCAGAGCATTCAGAAAAACAAACACTGTTTAAATTATTAGATGCTGAAAAAAATGCAAACATCTCATTAACAGAAAATTTCGCAATGTTTCCAGGGGCTGCCGTTAGTGGTTGGTATTTTTCTCACCCTAAGTCCCATTATTTTGCTGTAGGTGAAATTTCAGATGAGCAAGTGATAGATTACGCCAAACGAAAAAATATAAGCAAGGAGGAAGCCGCAAAATGGCTTGGCCCGTTGTTGTAAAATTAAGATAAAATGCACTGAATCATTCGAAAGAACTTAAACTAAACTTAGACTCATAAAAATTGCATTATACAAAAAAGACATAAAATTACTTTGCAACTTTGGGTAGTCAGACCGGCTCGGTCTGGTAGAGCATTCAAAAAGCACAGAAAAACCAGATCGAGGCGGTGCCACAATTGACTAATCAACATTTAATGAAAAGGGAAAATGAGTAAAGTATTTTTTCTAGCCTAAGACAATTCTGTATTAAATCTCAACCTGGAAATTTTCTCAAAATTGAATTGTTTTAATTTAATAAAAACGAAAAGTTTTCCTTTTTCCTAACGATTTTGTGATTAGAATCCTAATCTTTCCTTATATGTATATTGAATCAGTTTTTGGGAGATTCCATTGAAAAAGAAATTTATCATTATTGGCACAGGAAATCGTGGGTTGGGTTGTTTTGCTAAAGGCTTAATGAGCTTTCCGAATAAAGGCAGACCTGAATTTAAAGACCATGCTGAAGTCGTTGCATTTATTGACACAAATTTAACAAGAGGTAAAGCGTGTGCTAAAGAAATTGGTGTGCCTAATTTACCAGTATTTGCGACTATTGAAGAAGCTAAATATTTAAACGCTGATTGGTGTATTGTAACAACCCCAGATCGAACACACAGAGATACTGTTTGCCGTGCTTTAGAAGTAGGCTTAAATGTATTTGTTGACAAACCCTTAGCCACTAGCTCCCAAGAGTGCCAAAATATTATTGATGTAATGAACAAAACGGGCAAGCAAGTAATTGTTGGTCACAATATGCGTTATAGTAGTCATTTTCTGGAAATTAAAAAAAGAATCAAAGCTGGCGACCTAGGCGAAATTATTAGCGCTGAATCTGCTGAAGTATTAGATAATAATCACGGCGGCGATTATTTTCACCGTTGGCACAGCAATTTTAATAATTCGGCTGGCATGATGACCCACAAAGGGTGCCATTTTATCGATATCTTAAATTGGTTATTAAGCGATCAACCAGTTAGAGTACAAGCAACTGGCGGGCGTAGCTTTTATAAACCAAGACCTGATTTAAATCACGGCGAAAGATGCTTGGACTGTAACATCAAAAATGACTGCTTGCATTATTTTAACATGGATAAATGGGATGGTGTATATCGACGCATGTATAAAGAAGCTGAGCTAGATGATGGTTATGTTCGTGACCTTTGTGTATTCTCCGATAGACACACAATAAATGACCATGAAAACTTAATCATTGAATATAAAAAAGGAACAAAAGTAAATTTTTCACTTATCACTTTTGGTCCCGTTCCAATGGTTTATTTTTACTTTAATGGCTCAAAAGGTAGAATTGAAGTGGGGCATGACGCAATCGGTCAGGAATTTTGTCGCATTATTTGGGCTAATAAAACTGTTGAAAATATTCCTATGCAAAAAAGAGAAGGAGAACACGGTCACGGCGGGGCTGATGTACGATTAATGGCACATATTTTAGGGCTAGAAGAATTAGACCCCATGTATCAAGCTTCACCTATAGAAGCAAAAATGGCTGTAGATGTTGCTGACATGGCTGCACGCTCCATAGCCAAAAATGGTGTACCTGTTGGGCTAAATGAGATTGGGAAAGATTTTCCACCAGCTCCACCTCAACCAAAAAAATAATAATAGTAAAGGCAAAAATATGATGCAAAGGCAATATTGTAATCAGGCATGGACATCAAACGCTCAATTTTTTGAATATACTTCAGCTGCCAACCCAATGATGCCAAAAATTGAAGTGAAATCGTTTCCTGAATCATTACATCAAATCAGCAAAACGACGATCATACCCCTAGATCTTTCCAATGAGTTAAGACTCCCTTATCCTGCTACAAGCCCAACCTTACTAGCAAGCTATATTCATATTAACAATAGTGAAAAAATCACGACTACTGCCATTGCAAGCAGTCAAATTTTTTACATCATTCGAGGTAATGGATATACAGAGACGGAACAAGGAGTTTTGCAATGGGAAGAAGGGGATTTTTTTGCTTTACCTTTTCATCAAAAATCCATTCATACCGCCAAATCAAATACGGCAATCTATTGGGTGACGGATCAACCATTACTAAATTATTTAGGAGCTGTTCCTAAAAAAGATATTTTTCGTCCTATTTATTTATCAAAAGAATTATTGCAATCAGAATTAGCAAAAGTTAGAAAACAAAATGAAGGTTTCGACAAAAATCGAAATGGCATACTAATTGGTAACATTGATTGCCCAATAACCAAAACTGTCACCCCTACTTTATGGTCATTATATAATCTTTTACCTGCAAAAACCAAACAAAAAGTACATCGACACAATTCTATTGCTCTTGATTACTGCGTTTGTGCTGGCGAAAACACTTACACTATGATAGGCAAAGATCTTGACGAAAACGGTAACATCATCAACCCCATTCGTGCCAACTGGAAATCAGGGGCTGTTTTTGTAACCCCACCAAATTGGTGGCATTCCCATCATAATGAATCCGATACAGATGCCATAGTTCTACCAGTACAAGACGCCGGCCTGCACACCTTCTTGCAAACCTTAAACATACAGTTTGAACGCGGCTACTAAACTACTCATTAGCTTTAGAAGGTGTGCATTGGCCTTACGATGTAGTTTTGTGAAGCTTTTATAGGCGCGTGTTGGCTATATGGTCTAACCAAAGAAACATCATACGGCGAACACACCCGTTATATGTAACTCTTGCACCTACAGTATTCTCAACAAGAATTACTTCATCCATGAACTAATAAACCAGAATAGGCATCAATTAAAAATCAACTATTGTTTGCAATTTAAAAATTTTAAAAAATTAATCTAGTAAATTTGCTGTTTTCGTTCAACTTAATGATAAATTGGCTTGTAGGTGAGAAAGTTTTATTGCTGGCTACACTGAATTTACTAAACCGGAAAAGTTTGGGGTTTCTTATTTGCAACACCAATTGATTCACCTTGAAAAATAAACGCACCGATTCCAATTGGATAGGGCGCATTCTTTTTTAAAATATTTTTCATTGTATAGGCAAGAGTCGTTCGGCAGCGAGACCCTACAAGAGGAATACCCCCCTGCCGCTATTTCAATCGTAAGTCTATTTATTTATTTTATTCCACACAAAATAAATATTAAAGTCGCTTATCCTCTACCCAGCGCTTGCGTAAAGTGTGTGCGGCCATTTTGGGGTGACGATCGCGTGTAAAAACACCTTTCCAGTTATTAATAATGCGCGTTGTATGCTGCCCTACTTTAAAATCTGCTAAATTCCAAATATGAGCACCACAAACATAAGGCAACTCTTCGGCAATATTTAAAATACGGGTTATCATTTCAACTTGATATTCTTCGCTCCACATCAAAGTATTTTCATCATGCAACCCAGGCAAGGCATCCGCACCAAACTCCGTTATTAAAATTGGCTTTTTGTATTTTTCCCAAAAGCCTTCTAAAACCAGCCTTAACATATCATCAATTTTTTCAAATTTACCACAATGTTGATACCAAGAGGGATATGTGTTGAGCATAATAATATCAAAAGAATCGGCTTCTAATTCATCTTGTGGGTTGCTATTGACAACAAAAGTAATCGGACGCGATGAGTCAAATTGTCGTGCGTGTGCTACAATATCTCTAAAATACCCTTTGCCTTCTGGTATATAGGTTTCACATTCATTCCCTAAGCTCCATGAAATCACTGAGGCATAGTTATAATCTCGTCTCATTAATTCAGCAACATGCTCCTTATGATTTTCAGATAATTTCTTTTTTAGAATAGGGTCAGTAACTGCATACATTGACAAAGTATTCGCTGCTACCTCATCAATTACTAACCAACCTTGTCTGTCAGCCATTCGCATCATATCTTCACTGTAAGGGTAATGACTGGTACGATAGGAATTCGCCCCAATCCATCGCATTAACTCATGATCTTTAATCATAAATGGGTGATTTAAACCTTTGCCAATGACAGCCAAATCTTCATGTCTACCAAACCCTTTAAAGACGACAGGTTTATCATTTAATAGAAACTTCCCCTCTTTAATTTCTACCTTTCGAATACCAAATGGTAAAATATAATGATCGATAATTGCCTCGCCATTCATAATAAAAAACTCAAAATCATAAAGCTTTGGGGTTTCAGGGCACCATCTCTGAATTTCAGAAACATCCAATGTAAAATCGAAATTCTGATTTTGCATTGCAACAACGGCCTCAACACCTAATTCCTTAATTTTTAAGGTAACTTTATTAAAACCTTTGCCTGAAATGGAACCCTTCAAATGTAGTTTAGCAGATTTTTCTTCTATCTTTTTTGGTGTAATTTGAACCTCTTCTAAACGAGATTTACCAGTACAATATAAGGTAACTGGCCGATGGATACCCGTAAAAGGGAAAAAATCATAATGCACATCAGGGTAATTATAAACACGCCAGGCTGCGACTCCACCTACCTTTGAACTCACATTGCCTTGAGGAATAGTTGTAACATCTAAAATATTATCTAGCCGAACAGCAAGTTTATTTTTTTTGTCAAAGAACAATTTATCAGTCACCTCAAATTCAAAAGGCATATAGCCACCCTCGTGACTGCCAAGCAGCTGACCGTTCAAATATACATCCGCACGATAATTGGCACTTCCAATATTTATAAAAATTCTTTTTTGTTCTTTCCAACTTAGTGGTGCAAAAAATTCATTAAAATACCAAACCCAATCCATGTGCAAATAATATTCCCGCCCCACAATCTGCTCATTCAATGAAGCAGGCACAGCAATTTCCTTTAATTCATCATCAGGTACTACTTCAAAAAATTTGTCCGTTTTACCTCTACGCTCTTTGTCGTATTTTAATTTCCAAATTCCATCTAATGATTGCATTTCTCTAGTTAAAGTAGTTATCGGATATAGCATTTGGCAGCAACCTCTTTGAGTAAAATAATTTTTTATAAGTTGCAGAATTTTCAACTAAAAACACAAATAGCAATAAAGATTATTGAGCCGCCACCTAATCTCAAAAAACAAAACAATTCGAAAACACCCTCCTAAGCATAATCAAAAATAAGTCTATAGACTTCGTGTTTAAACCTTGTTGCTAAACTATTCTGCATTATAATTCATTAAAAAAAACACAAAAGGAGCAAAAAATATGCGGCCAGAATATTTCGCAGTACTTACAGCAATTTGTTGGGCAGTTGGGTCTGTATTAGAAAAAAAAGGAATTCATGAAGGAAATTTTACACCTATAATGGGTGTTGGAATTCGAACTTTTTTCTCCTTAATTTTTTTATCCTTTTTTACTTTCCCCTATTGGGGGCAATTAAAGGTCGCAAGCGGGAAGTCTTTTCTGTATATTATGATTGGTGGCGGACTAATTGCTGGGTGCTTAGGCTTAGTCTTCTTATATAGCGGCTTAAAATCAGGCAATACTTCTACCGTTCTCACAATTGCATTTTGTTTTACACCCCTGTTTGGTGCTCTTATCGGTTATTTTTTTCTTAAAGAAAACTTGTCCACAATACAAATTTGCGGTATTATTATGTGTCTGATAGGCGCTGGTTTAGTTGCATTCAACCGAAATTTGCCACATATTCCTAAGTGAGTTGTTTTACAATATATAACTCGATATGATTTAATCGTTAGTTTAAATTGCATTAAAGCAAAATATTTTTTAGCGATGTGCAGAATAAACGGCAAAGATTCAAAAGAGTGTGTTCGGTTCATGATGTGTCTTGGTAACACTTTTCGGCGAACCACGATTCACAATATGCGTAGAGACGGGTTTCAAACCCGTCTCTACCACTCTCTCATCAGCAACCCAAAAAATTAGAGTTCTTACAAAAAATGTTTTAATAATAATTCGTAGAGCCAAGGCACGGCCTTGGCTCACTATTACGCCACCTTTTTTCAAGTTTTCTCTGGGAGCGCCGGCAGCTTGCCGGCCTAAGAAGGAAGAGTGTAATCACGATGAGTTAAAAAAAAATTAATGTAAAAAGCTAATTGTTAATTTATGGAAATACTTTTTAACCACTGAAAAGCACTGAAATACACTGAAAATAAAACAAAGAGTATTTATAACTTTTGAATTACATTTATCAGCCTTTTACTTTCTTTTTCAGTGTATTTCAGCGTGATGTTGTTCAAATTCTTCAAATTCTTCAACTTCTTTCTTGTCTACAGTCAACAGCCTACTGTCTACGAGTGTGCTCGGCTCATGATCTGTCCTAGTAACACTTTTCGGCGAACCACGATTCACAATATGCGTAGAGACGGGTTTCAAACCCGTCTCTACCACTCTCTCATCAGCAACCCCAAAAATTAGAGTTCTTACAAAAAATGTTTTAATAATAATTCGTATAGCCATGGCACGACCTTGGCTCTCTATTGCGCCACCTTTCTTTGGTTTTTCTTCTCTGTGCTTTTGTAGTTCTCGTCTCACCTCTATGTTAAAAGATTTTGCTATAATACAGTTTGAACTCCCATTTAATCAAAGCGTTTTCTATAGGAAGTAGGGCTCATTTTAACTTCCTGCATGAAAGTGCGACTGAATGAAAACAACGACGAAAAACCACACTTTGTAGCAATTTGAGAAAAACTCATTTGGGTACTTCTAATTAAAAAACTAGCCCGATGAATTCGCGCTTGGCGAATATAGGCACCCAGACTTAGTCGCAAAGACTTTTTAAACAGCCTTCTTAAATGGCTTGCAGAAAAATGCACATGTTTCGCAACATCTTCAATTTGAATTTGTTGATTAAGGTTTTGATATATAAACTCCACAATTTTTTGCATGAGTTGCTGACTACCTGAATAAGTTTCCAAAATATTTGCATTGTTTTCTTTGACAACAGATAATAGTGCAAATTGCAATTCACTAATAATTGTTGCAATTAAAATTCTTTCATTGCCCGAACTATTTGTTTTTGCAATGTTTTTCGATATATAAGTGTTGATTAACAACGATAAAGTTATTATTGCATAATCGGAGAGTGTAAAAACCAAATTTTCTTTATTGGATAACATCCCTTGGTTTTCTACTTCAAAAGTTATGAATACCCATGATATATTTGCGCTTGCAATATCCGCATACAAATGAAACTGATGTGGATAAATTAAAATTGCAGTTCCCACTTTTAAACGAAACACCTTACTATCTATGATAACCGATCCATCGGTACCCAAATTGCAAATCAAAACAAATCGATGATGTAAGGAAGGCGAATTGGTTACAATGGATTTCTGACGATAAAACATCAGAATATTCTCTGGTAAAATAACCTCCATATTTGGTAACCCTTGAAAGAAGTTTTTCGGGTCCGGAATATGTTTTGCCTTTTCTTTTAATAAATCTAATAAAGATGCCCTAAATTCTGGGTCAAAATAATCATTTTTGTTAAACATATGATCTTTCCTGCTATTGCCAATAACACGATAATCTGCTATTCTACCGCATAATTAATGGGTTTCAGCTAGTTTTAACGAAAAACTAGGGAAATTATCACTTAACTTTTACGATTATCACAAAAGGAGAAGATATGAACAAGCTAGGGATAGGATTAATTGGTTGCGGAAATCGTTTACGCGGGGTAGTTAAACAAGTCTTAAAAAAAACCAATGATGTAGAAGTGGTTGCTCTATATGATACTAGCGAAGGAGCCATTGAAAAATCAAAAGAAGCCTTTAACCCAAATGCTAAAGTCTATCAAAATTACCATGCTTTGGTCAAAGACCCAAATGTGCAATGGGTTATGATAGGTTCATGGAATTGTTTTCATGCAGAACATGCCATTGCAGCCTTCGAAGCTGGCAAACATGTTTTTTGCGAAAAACCTCTTGCGTTAAATATTGACGATTGTCTTGCTATGCGAAAGGCTGGTGAAAAATCGAATCGTCTCTTTACTATAGGCTTCACCCTTCGATATTCCCCGCATTATCAACGCATCAAAGATCTAATATCTAGTGGTGCCATTGGCAAAATTATCAGCATGGAATTTAACGAAACCTTAGATTTTAATCATGGTGGTTATATTCATGCCGATTGGCGACGCAAAACAGAATGGGCTGGTAGCCACCTACTTGAAAAATGCTGTCATGATATCGATCTGGTAAATTGGATGGTAGAATCAACTGCAATTAAAGCTGCCTCTTTTGGTGGTTGTGACTTTTTCAAGCCAGAAAATGAATTTCATATTCAAAGAGTCGGTAAAAATGAAAGCGGAGTTGATAGCTTTCAAACTTGGCAGAAAAAAAGAGAAGGCTCCATGGGCATTCCAGGCAATATTATCAATCCATTTAATGATGATAAAGATATTTTGGATAATCAAGTTGCAATCATTCAATTTGCAAACCAAGTTCGCACTACTTTTCACACGAATTGCATGTCAGGCTTACCAGAACGCCGTATGTATATTTGTGGCACAGAAGGCACTTTACGCTCAGATGTTATTTCTGGTGAAATCCAAATAAAACGCATAGGGTTTAATACGCAAATTGAAAACAAATCTACCACTTCCAATGGCGGTCATGGTGGCGGAGATGAAATATTAGCGGAAAGCATTGTGCAATCTATGTTAAATAAAATGGCTCCAAAATCTAATTTGGAAGATGGGCTAAGAGCAGCCATAACCGTTTTTGGAATAGACCAAGCTCAAAATACTTGTCAAGTAACTGATTTAACCCCTTTATGGGAAAAAGCCAATATAGCGATTAGATAATAGAATAATTACTCAGTGAGTTATTGAGTTAGTAGCCAGACCGGCCAATAGTAGCACTAGCCGGCCTGACAAAGCAGGCATGAGCAAGAAATATAAAACCAGATCTGGCACCGCCACACTTAGCCGATCTGGCTACCCAAAAAACACAAAGATTTAAATAAGCAAATCCCCCCTTCAGCCTTTCTTGAAAAGAACATGGGAACGCTCTTATTGTCATAGTAGTTAATTCTCGTAATGGTGTATTTTTATTTTTGTTCAACCTAAGGAGCTCTAAACTCATTAATCAATCACAAAATTTTATTGTGCGGATGTTACTCTAATTTTCCTTGCTTTTGCAATTTTGAAACAGCATCTTCCAAGTCTGGCTCTGAATGATAGCTCCAGGATGAATCCAATTCAATAAACCCAAAATCACGAATTTCGACGCTACCATCAGTAAAAAAGGAAAGCATAAATTCTTGTCGTAAAAAGTTTTGCCAGCAATAATAATCCTCTTCTGGCAAATGTTTTTGATCAAGATAAATTAGGCCAATGGCTTGCCATTTATTTTGATTGGGCCAAACATAAATTTTGAATTCGACTTCTTTTTGAGAAAACAAGTTAAAAGTTAACACCTGACCTAAACCAATACTGGCAAAATCGAAGAGGTTTTCCATTTTATTAATTTCAAAATCCGAATTTTTGGAAACATTAATTGAAAAACTAAATTTAGTATTTTCGGAATTTAATTTAATAAAACCGTGAATTAAGCTGGCTTTCGTAAAAACTTTGGAAAGGACAACTCCATCTTTTACAGATGGTTCAACAATATCTCTAATCAAGATATCCCTTTGGTCTGATGACTTTACAATCTTCCATTTGTTTGGGTCTCTTTCAACAGAAGCCACTGTACTTTTCCCATCCAATTGTTTTAAGATATCAAATGGAAAACGAACGGAAAAATCAAATGGCGTATAATTGCGAAGTATCTTATTACCCCCATCCTCTGTGCTCTTAATTAAGGGTAATTGCGAAGGAATAGACTCTGTCTTTTCGTTTTTGGTATTAAAGTACCCCAAAAACACAGTAATGACAGCCGAAAATATTAAAAAGAATATCAAAAAATTGATTTTGAATTTAGTTGAATAAACAGCTAATTTTTGACTTGTTGAAACAATTGCTTCCGCTTTTGGCATGGCAGGAAACTGACTTGATAACTTCAAAAATAAAGATTCAGGAACAACCGTAGTTGATAAACTTTCTTTAATTAATTGAGAAGATACTACAACCGAAGAATGAACCCCGAATTTATTCAAATATACTTTAACTTTTTCAAGCCCTATTTTTATTTTTTCAGAAATACTAACTTGACTCAACCCTAAAGCATTTGCAATTTCTTTTTGATTCATTTCTCCGCCAAAATACAAAGTTAACGCTACTCTAGATGCCTCCGGCAATGTATCGATCGCCTTTCTAACCAAAACTTGAACTTCCTTTTTTTCACTGATAGAAGCAACATCTAATCTTTGCGAATCCTCTGTTTTTGTTTGTGTTTTCATCCAATTAGATTCCTTATAATTATTATTTTTTCGCATATTATAAATTCGTATCGCCTGATTGGCTGCTACACGCGAAAGCCATGGTCTTAAGTTTTGTGATGGGTCATATTGATTTGCGTATTTCTTTAAGCTAATAAAGGTATCCTGCACCGCATCCTCAGTATCGCTATCACTTTTTAAAATCTGAAAAGCAATTGCATAAACAAGATTACTATAGCGCCTAACTAGCTCTGCCCAAGCCTCTAAATTATCAGAAGCAATCTGGGACATTAATTCTTGATCATCAATGGTCGTAATTGTTTTCATTCACTTTGGTTCCATTTTTTGAATCAAATTATATTTTAATATTCCTTTTTAACCAAGCTTAAAATCCTTTTCTTATCAATGATCTAAAGCAATTTCTAGATTTGATTAAAACTCTACCTTTCTTCTAATTTTTCGAATTAAAAACATTGTAATAAAAAGGAGCACATAAGAAAATAGGTTATTAAGCTGATTTTGTTTAGACATATTTGCAGAATAATTACACCCACCCGAACCACCACTAGATGCATTTGAACTCATTTCTGTTTGATTCGTATTTGCTGCACCGTTCGACAAATCATCAGATACAGAAATATTATTGCTTTCTACCGAAAGAATTTTAATAGAAATCGAATCAAAAGAAGGATCATCATCAATAAATTCAGGAAGCTCAATGGCTTTCTTTTCAAAATCATTTTCGCTCCATTGAATCTCACCAAGACAAATTGTATAAGATTGATTGATAGATGAGTCAAATGTGGCAATTTCATAAGAAATCTTCAAGTTATTAGGGCCTTCAAGGCGATACACATCAAGAATCTCAAAACTATTGTCTTCAGATCTACTTGATTTTAAGGCAGCATTCTTTGAAAGCACAATTTCTATCTCGCTAAAGCTAGCCTGATTAAAATCATGTAAATCAACACCATCGACTAAAGTTTTTTCCACAACAAAATATTGATTAGGGGTTAATAAAATTGACTGGCTACCTCCATAATTTAAATCGACACTACCATATGGCGTTATGCTACTGCTAAGGCTGGAGGTTGTGGAAATCCTATTTGTTATGGGTTTAAAGGTCGCATTTACTGTATTATTTGAAGATATATTGCTAATCGTAAAACTTAATTTCGGGCCAATATCGACATTATTAAGAAATACCTTATCCACTTGGTAACCAGTATTAGGTGTAACTAAAATTGTTTTGCTTGTACCCTCGTATACAGTCATATAACCCACAGGAGAAACAGCCCCATTAGGCCCTGCCGTTACATTTAAAGTAAACTGATTCGGAATTGTTTTTACATTAAGCGCGTTTGAAATTAAACTATTATTACCTGCTGCATCAAAAGCAGAAACAGTAAAACTATATTGAGTGTTGCTTGTTAAGCCAGTAACTTGAAATGTATTGGTTATAGCCGTACCAACACTTACACCATTTTTGAAAACGGTATACCCAGCAACCCCAACATTATCGGTTGAAGGGTTCCATTTCAAGGTCAAAAAGGTTTGGTTAATACCGTAGGCCGAAGTAATTAAAGGTTGTGTGGGTGGTATTAAATCAATATTTGCTAATGTCTTAACCACTAAAGCCGCAGATGCTACACTATGATTACTTGCACCATCATAGGCTGTAACAGTAAATGAATAACTAGTGTTAGGCGTTAACCCCGTGACATCATAATTTAAGTTTGGCGTCCAACCTAAATGCACACCATCTCTAAATACATTGTAACCAATAACCGCAATATTATCCGTTGAAGCCGTCCAGCCTAGTTTTAAAGAAGTTTGTGCAATAGAAGTCGCAGACAAATTGGTTGGCGCCGTTGGAGGAGTAGTATCAGGTGCAATAGAAGTTTTAACGCTAAATGCATTTGACAAACTACTATTATTGCCTGCCGCATCAAAGGCAGACACTGTAAATACATAAACCGTGTTTGGGGTCAAGCCTGTTGATGTAAAACTTCTCAAAACTGAAGTTCCAATCTGAACTCCATTTCTAAAAATCTTATAACCAGTTACACCAACATTATCTGTAGAAGCCGACCAAGAAATGGTGATAGAAGTCGCAGAAATGCCACTGGCTGAACCTATATTAGGAGCCGTTGGAGGTATTGTATCTGGGTTTGAAAGAGAAGTAACATTGAATGAACTACTTTGGGCAGACCAATTTGGCACCGCATCACGCGCTCTTACTGTCATGCTATAAGTTGTACTTGCGCTTAAACCTGTCACAGCAAATGATGTGGTGGCGGAAGTACCTATCGACACGCCATTTCTAAAAATTTCATAACCTGTCACAGAAACATTATCAGTTGAGGCGGTCCATGATAAGGTAAAACCAGTTGATGTAATCGCACTTGCTACAAAACCTGCTGGCACACTTGGCGCAATTGTATCTGGCGCAGCTGAAGTTGTAACGCTCAAAGCTGAGCTTTGGGATGACCAATTTGGCACCGCATCGCGAGCTCTTACTGTCATGCTATAAGTTGTACTTGCGCTTAAACCTGTCACAACAAATGATGTGGTCGCGGAAGTACCAATCGACACGCCACCTCTAAAAATTTCATATCCTGTCACAGCTACATTATCGGTCGAGGCGGTCCATGATAAGGTAAAACCAGTTGATGTAATTGCGCTTGAGGCTAGACCTGCTGGCACACTTGGCGCAATTGTATCTGGAGCAGCGGAAGTTGTAACGCTCAAAGCTGAGCTTTGGGATGACCAATTTGGCACCGCATCACGCGCTCTAACGCGCATGCTATAAGTGGTACTTGCACTTAAGCCTGTCATAGCAAATGATGTGGTGGCGGAAGTACCTATCGATACGCCATTTCTAAAAATTTCATATCCTGTCACAGCTACATTGTCTGTTGAAGCTGTCCATGATAAGGTAAAACCAGTTGAGGTAATCGCGCTTGAGGCTAGACCTGCTGGCACACTTGGCGCAATTGTATCTGGAGCAGCGGAAGTTGTAACGCTCAAAGCTGAGCTTTGGGATGACCAATTTGGCACCGCATCACGCGCTCTAACGCGCATGCTATAAGTGGTACTTGCACTTAAGCCTGTCAAAACAAAAGATGTTGTAGCGGAAGTACCTATCGATACGCCATTTCTAAAAATTTCATATCCTGTCACAGCTACATTGTCTGTTGAAGCTGTCCATGATAAGGTAAAACCAGTTGATGTAATCGCACTTGCTGCTAAACCTGCTGGCACACTTGGCGCAACCGTATCAGGCACAGCTGAAGTCGTAACACTCAAAGCTGAACTTTGGGCAGACCAATTGGAAGCCGCATCACGCGCTCTAACGCGCATGCTATAAGTGGTACTTGCACTTAAGCCTGTCACAGCAAAAGATGTGGTGGCGGAAGTACCTATCGATACGCCATTTCTAAAAATTTCATAACCTGTCACGGCTACATTATCGGAAGAAGCTGACCACGATAATGTAAAACTTGTGGAAGTCGTTGCACTTGCTGATAAATTTGTAGGTACACTTGGCGCTGTAACATCAGGTGCGGCTGTAGCATTTATCGAAATTTTTCCTATTGAGGCCTTTTTACCATCACTTGTTTTAAATAAAAAGCCATCTGGCCCAGTGTAATTGGTAGAGGAAGTGTATGTTAAATTGGGTGGAATTCCACTGATAACCCCATTTACTGGCTGACTCACTAATTCATAATAAATAACATCATTGTTAGGGTCTAACCCTGACAAAGTGATCGAGGTTGGCACCCCACCAATGGTATTTTTGATTTGATTATATGATTCAGGGGCACCTTGCGGTTTAGTAACATTAAAAGTTATTGTACCATTTGGACTATTTAATAAACCATCATTGCATCTGAACACAATCGTATCTGTTCCCACAAAATTTTCATGTGGTGTATAAACAATACCGAAAGAACTATTAACTGGAAATATAGCGCTAGTTACACCGTTTAGTGCGCTACTTACAACAGAGACGGTTACTGGATCTGTATCTGTGTCTCCACAATTTAATACTAAATAAACTGGGTAGCCACTAACCGCTGCGATGGTTGCGTTGCTAGTATATGGTGCGCTATTGGAATTTTTAACATTAATGGAAACGGTAGACCTATTGCTTTCTACTAAACCATCGTTAACAACAAAAGTAAATGAATCTAACCCAGAATAATTTGAGTTTGGGGTATATATCATGTTTGGTGGTGTACCACTTAATACTCCATTAGTTGGATTAGTAAAAGAATAGGTAAGTGGGTTGTTATCAGCATCATTAGTACTCACTTTAAAGCTTCGAGGCCTATTTTTAGATGTTGTGATATTGGAATTATATGTTTTAGGAGCATGATTAATAGGGTCAAAATTAATTGTAATTGTACCGACATCGCTATCAAGTTTGCCACTATTAACTTTAAATGTGAGTATTTCTGTGCTCCCATGGTATCCAGGGTAAGCACTATATATCAAATTTGGTGGTTCTCCATAGACAACTCCTGGCAGAGAAAGAAAAGAAAAAGTCAAGGGGTTATTGTTAATATCAGAGCCGGTTAAAGTAATGGGTGTATCATTCAAATCATTGGTATTTATCGTTTGATTATGGGCTATGGGTCTAGGTGTGGGGCCAATAACCGTAAGGTCAAATATCCCTGCATTGCTAACTAAGGCTCCATCATTCGCTTTAATTTTAAATTGATCGTAACCTTCAAAGTTAAAACCAGGAGTATAGGTGGCAATATTTCCTGAAATAGTAACGATTCCATTTTTAGGCTGACTTGAAACGAAAAAAGATAAAGCATCACCATTTTTGTCATTTGCAGAAATCGTAATCGTTTTAACTTGGTTCATATTAGTAGTGACTGCTTGATCGCCAATGGTTGGCGGTACATTTTGAATTACAGGCAATCTTTCAAAACGCAGATTGTCTATTTCTAAAAATAAATTTTGAGAAGGCGTTCCTAGTTTTAACGATACGGATACCAATTTGCTTAAATTTACCCCAGTAAAGCCATTTAGAGGTAATAAAATAGAATGTACAAATCTGGATTTAAACCCCGTAGAAGGCAAACTGGATGTAATTGGCATTTCAAATTTGTTCCCAAATGAATCCATAAGCTGAACAGTTAAAGGAACTACATTTGCAAAGTTGATATCTTTTTGAGATATTTCAAATGCAAAATGGCTATAATATGTAACATCTAAGGGTAATATTTCAGTACCTAAAGTTTCAGTATACAAACCTGGTAAAGAAGCAGGAGTTTGTTCAATATGAAGGTGGCGATACTCGGCTCTACTTAGAAGAGTTACTGTTTGCACTGTAAAGATGGAAACCTCTGATAGTCTTTGGGAAACATAAGGTTTATTAATAGTTGCATCAACAGTTGAACTACTTGATAAACCCAAATTGTTCGTTCCAATTGATTCTCTAGAAAAATCATTTATTAGTAGTTGACCAGCCCAATCAGGTCGTACTGCCGCCATCGAGCCGCCTAATTTAGAAATATCACTCGCTTGTGTTAATGCATGTGGAGTATACAAATTAGCTCCCGCCCCTGCATCATCTAGCAAATATCGCTTAAAAAAAGCTACTAGGTGGTGTGCAAAATTGCGATTTGTTTCGCGACTTACACTGGGGTTAACATATAATTTTTGAAGATCTGGCCCACCATTAAACCCCACATTCAAAAAATTTTCATGCTCGGCAATATTAAATGTTGCCAAAAATCTTGGCCCCGTAAACGCACCTTCAAAGCCAATACAAGAAGAAACATAATTAGAATTTCCACCTTTTAAAATCATGGATGCTTTGGCAGGGTAGGGGTCAGGTTCAGAAAAACAATTAAAATATTGGTTCCAATCTTTTAAATTGTCAAATAAAGATACATCATCAATAAAAACGAATGCTCTTGCAGGTGATTGAAACATGTTAAGCTCAGTAGTTGCACCCCCCCAAGAATGGCCAATCAAACCAATAGCTTCGCGATTCGCATGACCAAAAAACTTAGAGTTACTGTCTAAATCCATATTTAAAATCGTTTCATATCCTCGGCGTTGAATGATTTGCCAATCATTCCAAACCGTAAAATAAGAACCATAAGTTGTAATAGTTGGGGCTATAACAATAAAACCATAGCTAGCTAGGATTTTTGAAACTTGGGTGTAATCTCCGCCTTGATAACCACTGCCATGCATAAGGGAGATAATGGGAAATCTACCATTTGCAACTTGTGATGAATTATTTGCTATAGATGGATATGTTAAAACGGCATTTAAGCTAGTATTTTTATTTACGGGTAATTCATTCACTGCAAAATAAATATTTATATTTTCTTGGTAGACGGGGTATTGCCCATTATCATCATAATAATTTGGCTTTAATATCTCGCCAGATGCAGGCATAACCATTAAATGAATAATATGATTTAAGCCACCTACTTGAATCGCAAATTTATAAGAATTAGCAATGGATGGCGTTCCTGATATAATTCCGGTTAAAAAATCCAAGGTCAAACCACTCGGCAAACTTTCACCAGGTAAAAGCATAATAGTTTCTGTGGGTGCTTTGGCAATATTAATTTTGCGCACATATCTTTTGCCAGCTATGGCATCTGGCAACTCATAATGAGAATGATAAATATATTGTGAACCAGAAATAGAGTTTTGAGAAACAATAGCTGTTGTAACAATTTGTTCTTTGCTAACCTTTAATCGAATTGTTTTTTCGCTATCATCAAGGTCAGTCAAATCTACATTTTTACTATCAGGTATATTTTTCTTATGTAAAGGTAAGTGATCGCCTTGATTCTTAGCAGATGGCAATTCTTCCGTTAATGACTTTTTGTTTTCTAAGTATTCAAAATAACTAAATTCTTCCGTGGTACCTTGAAAAAATTTATGGTTTTCTTGATTTGAAGTATCTTTTTCAACTTGGCTATTTTGATAAAAAGCTACCCTTGTACTCGCTAAAACATCCTGATGATTTGTTGCTTTTAAAAAGTTAAAACTCATTTTCTCAATAGAAAATGTAGTGCAAACAAATGTCACAACTAAAACCATTACTGCGATTGATACCAAATGCCAATTTGTTTTCATATAGAAACCTTTTTAAAGTTTTGACTCAAACTGATTCTGCCAAATCAATCTCTAAAAATACTTAGATTCGATTTCAATTTTTTATAAGTAGATTTTTTAAAATTTATTTAATTTTCTAATAGAAAATTTATTGGTGTTAACTTCAACATTTTTTTCAAAAACCATCAAAAATTTGATTGAATGATTGACTCATTGAAGATAAACTATGGTTACTACTATGCATAACATGGTATCTTGCTATATGAATATTTTTCAAAATTGGACAACACAAGTCCGAAAAGGGCTCGTCGAATATGCCATTATGAACTCCTTAAGAAACAAGGAATTATACGGATATGTGCTTGCAAAGATTTTACTTGAAACACCAGGCTTAGAAGTAACAGAGGGTACGATTTACCCTTTACTAAGCCGATTAAAAATTCAAGGAATTGTAACAACACGCCTAGTGGAAAGCAAAGAAGGTCCAGTTCGAAAATATTACCAACTAACTAATGAAGGCCAGGAAATGCTTTTGAAAATGGATATTTTTTTAGAAGAGTTCTTAAAAGGAATTCAAGATTGCAAATCGAAAGGAAACCAAAATGATCTGGAATGAAAAAGCTGAGCAATACTTTTTGCGGTTTATTGAAAATTATATTAATGTAAACCAAAAAGAAGGTTTGAATTCCGAAGAATTTAAAATGGATATCAAAACTCACATTGAAGAAAACTGCCGTGAGCAGAACATACTAGAAATAACAGAAACGGTTGTTAGAAATAATCTTGAAAAAATGGGTTTTGAAAACCTAGAAAAATTGAAATCCAGATTTGAAGAAAAAAAATTTGTTCTTAAAGACAAAATAGGGCTAATAGTGAAACTCTTGTTTTTAATAGCAACACCCCAAATCTGTGCACTTTTAGCATGGAGCATGACGCTAGGCAATATGAGAGGCGTTCTCTATTTTAGCAAAATCTTTTTAATTTTAGTTAGCTTAAGCAGTATTTTTAATGCAATCATTTTACACATCTATTATAAAAATAAGTTCGAAAAACAAAAATTATTTTTTTACCTTTTGTATTTTAACTTATGTATATGCCTATATTATATGATTTTCTTTATACCGATGTTACCTTCTGGGCTTATTGGAATATTTTTCGGCATAGGCTTTTTGATTTTAAACCCATACATTAACTTTTTTATATTATTAAAACTAGGTTTGGATTTTAAACGAAAACTAATTGTTGAAAATTTATATGTAGAGAGAAATTATAAAAAGATTGTCGTCGCAATTTTTCTTTTTCTATATCTGGCTATTAATTATAGAGAATTTACCTCTCTAATTGGAAATAGTTTATACATGAGTAGTAACCCGAATTCAAAAAACATCGGGCTTTCAATAATAAGAATGGTTGGACCAACATCTAGCAAAACTATTTATATTGGTGAGGGTGTTTGTGCATTCAAAAATAAAATTAGCGATGAACTTATCTATAAAGCATTTGGCAAGACAAGAACAATTGAAAATAATTGGCGAGCATTTTCAAACAGTGATGATGAGTTATCAGTAGATTCAAATGAAAGCATTACAAATAGCAGTTTAATGGTTAATAAATTAAATTTATTTTTAAAAAGTTCGGAAATAGATAGTTCTGTAAATTTGGAAAATGGTATTTGCTATTTGGAGTGGACAATCATCTTAAATAATAATCTAAAAGATTTCGACGAAGCAAGAGCCACTATACGCTTACCACCAGATTCTGTAGTAAGCAGACTAACACTCTGGGTAAATAATGAAGAACAAGAAGCTGCATTTGCAAAAGACGCAACAGTTGAAGCCGCATATAACTCAATTGTTAACAAAAATAAAGATCCTGTACTTGTACAATATAGTAGCCCTGATACAGTTTCTATGAAATGCTTCCCTATTTCTCAATCAACACCTATGAAAATTCGAATTGGCATTACTGCCCCAGTTCAGTATACAAGCACAGACAAAGCCTATATAAAAACCCCCTACTTTATAGAAAATAATTTTTTGGTAAACCCGGAATTAACACATCATGTATGGGTCGAGAGCAAACAACCCATTGAATATAAATCTCAGGTAGCCTCTAAAACAGAAAATGCATTCAAGCTAAAGATTAAGATCACTAATGACGAGCTTCTAAAAGGTGAGTCCATTTACTTTTCAGAAATTCCCAAAACGCCAACTTCCTATTTTTTTCCATTAGATGAAACCAATTTTTTAGTTTCTAGAATAGATACAGAAGAAACAAAAAATATTGAAAAAATAATTTTCGTGGTTGATTTTGGGGTAATGATGAAAAACGAATTCAAACATTTTATAGAAGCCCTTGATAAATTACCTTCTGGAAAAGATTTCGTATTCTACTGTGTTGCAGATACCACTAAAACAATAATTTATAACAAAAGCACAGGGTCATTAGAAAGCATAAAATCAGATATTCTCAAATTAAAAAATGAAATTGGTTTAGTCGGAGGTCACGATTTCATTCCAGTGCTTGTGGATGCAATTGAAGAGCACGGTGTTGGTGAAAAAACATTGTATATTTGGGTTCATGGCAATATCTCCTATGCTCTTTCAGATCCCGCACCGCTCGAAAAAATACTTTTAAGATCACATACAAAGCCCAATATCATTGAATTCAGTACGAGCAGAGCCAAAAACATACTTACCTCTAAATCAAAAGAATTAGCAAATTTACCTCAAGGCAAAGGTGCTTACTCAGGTCTAAAAAATTTACCAGATTTTCTTCATAACATAAACGCTCCAACAAAAAAGTTAATTTTTGAAATTAAAGAAAATGTTATAAAAGAAGAAGTCCTTGAGGGGAACAAGCATCATGCAAGACTTTGGGCAAATCAACAGATCATCAAAATGGGTTTAGAAAAAAATCTGGATTTAGAAAGAGCTATAACTTTGTCAACAAAATATCAACTCGTCACCCCATTTGTAGGTGCTGTAGTTCTGGAAAACAAAGCCCAATACGATCAATTTAATTTAAAACAAGTGAATGCAACAACTGTACCAAGTATCCCTGAGCCAGAAGAATGGGCATTAATTATCGTCATAATTGCGATGCTATTAATTATTCTAAAATTTAAAAAGATTGGCAAGCCTCAACATGTTTAAGTTTATTTTATTTTTATCAATGATTATAACTCTATTTCGAAATCAATTGTGGTGGGCTTGCCATAGACTTTCAGATAATGATGCATGGCACTGTTATTTAGGGTTATTTTTATCTTTTTATTTTATTGCAAAATCAAATGAGGCGAAACCCTATCGAAAAATAAATTTTAATCATCTCACTTTGGTTCTAATCCTTTTTTGCCTAACTTATAGCTTTATACCAAATAGTATCCAATGTTTTATTATTCTAATGATTCTGTATATTGGGTATTGCTTGTGCTTAGAGAGGTCTTTAAATTTTAATGTAATCCTTCTTTTATGTTTTTGTCTACCATGGCTTACTACATTTCAGTTTTATTTAGGCTATCCACTACGGTTGATTTGTTCCTATGGCTCAATATTAGCATTCAAATTACTTGCAATGCCTGTTGAACTTACGGGAATTTTATTTTCATATCAAGACAAAACAATATACATTGATGCTCCTTGTAGCGGAATTAAAATGCTCTATACAGGTTTATTGTTTTCTGTAGTCTTATGTAATTTATACAACCTAAGTTTTAAAAAAACACTGATTTTTTTGACATTAACTTTTATCCTGATTTTAATTACAAATATATTTAGATATGTAATTTTATTCTTTGGCGAAGCGGGTTTTTTTTACATGCCACAATGGGTTCATTCAGGAGTTGGCTTATTATTATTTCTTATAAACAATACAATTTGTTTTTATTTAATCAATAATTACGAAACACTACAAAAATTCAAAAAAACCTGCTTTCTATTAATAAAGAATACCCTAAAGGAAAGGGCGCAAATATGAAGGGCTTTGGTAGTTTTATTTTGGTTGCAATTTTGTTTCTCTGCCTAAATAATAAGCATAACATTGCTGTTCAACATGAGCCGATTACAATTAATTGGCCTCAATTATCTGTCAATGGCAAGTGGGACAATATTCCATTAAGCCCAATTGAAAGTCAGTTTTCACTAGAAATGCCTGGTGGTTTAGCGAAATTCTCTGATGGCGAATCTATTTATATTTTGAGATATATGACACAGGTAAATCGAAAATTGCATCCCATTGCCGATTGTTTTAAAAGTAGTGGCTACCAAATTAAATATGAACCAAATGTGATTTTTAAGGACAATCGATATTATTCATATTTTATAGCATCGCGAAATGAGGAAACCCTTCGTGTTATGGAAAGTATATGGGATGCAAATGGCAATAGCTGGTCAGATGTTAGCGCTTGGTACTGGTGCAATTTCTTTGAAGAAAATGGCCCCTGGTTTAGCTGTGCTATTGTTGCGAATTCAAAATAATCAAATATTTCAAACAATGTAAAAAAAATGAAAAACAATACTGTATTAGCGAAGAAACAAATTCATCTTTAAAATTTTACCTTTTTTAAGTTTTCTCACATTAAATATTCTTTAATCGTCCTATTTGTTATCTTCAATTTCTAAGACTTTTTCACTAACTGTATTCTTAGGTTTAACAGCTTTAAGAATGTAGGAGCTCCACTCCATCTTCTTTAAGGTTTGTTGTCCAAACAATGTCACTTGTGACTTAGAAGTATTTTCAGAGCTAGAATTCGGCTTTTTTTTGAATAGACTCTCTAGTTCATGGTTAAGCAAAAAATCATTCATCCTAATTTTAAAATAATTTTTTTTAAATTTCGAATGCACATCTGGATCTAAATATAATAGAGACGAATTAAAATTTTTTTGAAAACATTTTGTAACTAGATCAATATTTTCTGTGCAAGTTTCACCATAAAAAACTAAAAAATCAAACTCTGGGTTAGCCAAAGTTGAAACATATTCAACCTTTGGTGCCATATATACCAAACCTTGTTTTTCAATTAAATCTTCTTTTACCTTTTCATCTAAATATTCCGCTAACAATGTTATTTTTTTTCTATGATAATTATAAATATCAGAAGGTATCGGCAAATAATGGAAAACAAAAGATCTATTCAAAGGTGTTATAAATTCTTCACATATATTTTTTGGCGCCATGTATTTAGAATAGTCAAGTTTTTTTTCAAAAATATAGTCTTTTTTGAATTTTATATCATTTTGAATATCATGAAAATAATTTCGCCACAAGTTAACACATTTATCCTTTTGAATATTACCGCCAACATAAAGAGTAATTTTGCCGCTATGAATAATATTCTTTATCAATCTTTTAATATCATCAAGTGATATTGCTTCTAATTTTTTTATTTCGGGTATTACAACAGTACCGTTATCATTCGTCAATATTCTTAAAACTTCATTTTGAAATTTAAAGGCAGGGTTGAATTTAAAATTATTGCTTACATCATTTATATACTTTGAAATATATTTGCTGGCGGGCTCATCAAAACTTGGGTTCATTAAAAAAGCACGACAAAATTGCATACCCAATTCAATATCGTCCTTTTCTAAATAAATATAAAAATGAATACCATCTGATTTAATATTTAGATCAAACTCTAAAATTTTGCCTGCGAAATTCTTCTTAAACCTATTATATGAATTTTTTTCAAAGCCACCTTGCAAAAGAGCGATTTCAGCTAAGGAAAAAAAATTAGGATACATATGACTGATTGTTGATAAATCAGCCGAAATATTAAGATATAGGCATGTTTGATTAACAAAAGGATTAAATTTTAACATTTTATCTTGAATTGCATAATCCTTGCCGTAGGCACCTTTTCTTTTTTTTGCTTTTACATGCGGTGCATTTGGCATTTTACTAAGTAAAATTTCCCTATCGACATAAATAGGGTTTAAATCACTTTTTTGAGATTCTTCATAGGCATTTTTTATTGTTTCAATTGAACCATCAATTATTAAATTGCCATAAATAGATATAATTCTTTGATCTTTTTCCCAGATTTTTCTATAAGCTTCAATAACATCTGATTTTTTAAGATTATTTAATGCCTTCAAGTATAATTCAGTACTTTCTGTGTCACTTATTAAAGGATATCTGCCTTCTACTGACTCCAATGCCTTATCTGTATAAAATCTGGCCGAATTCCTTCTGAAAGAAAATTTTGAGATTTTTTCCTTGTCACGCAATGTCTGTTTAAAAAATTCAAACTCCAAATCTGAAATTTCAGTTTTTAAATTTTGTCTTAGCTTATTCTCAATATAGAATAGAGCGTCTTTCCAATTATCATTATTAATAGTTGCGGTAATCCTATTAACTTGAATTTGGTCTTCAAGTTTGTACATTGAGTTTTCAACAAAATAACCTGGCAACGAATCACCATAAAAATCGTCTTTGATTCGTTGATTATAAATAAAAAGAATGGCTTGATTTCTAAGCTCGACTAAATACCTTTCGTAATGTGTATCCTTTTGGGGTTCGGGCTTTTGTATTGCTGCAATTCTAATTTTAGTCTGAAAAGCATTAGCGTCATGCTTATAATAAACATTGAGCTTGCTAAATTCAGGTAATTTAAACTGATATTCGGGTTCAATATTCGGCGTCTGTGCCTTTAACCGATTAAAGTTATTCTCTATCAACTTTATATAATCCTTCATCATTTGGTCATCTTTTTGCCCTAGGTAGCCAACCACTATTAATGTCATATTTTCTGGCCTATAATGTTTTTGGTAATACCTAAGTAGATCTTCCCTTTTGATAGCCTTTATGTTTTCTTCTGTGCCAATTGTAGGCCGAAAATAATTTACAGCTTTTATATCAGACAAAATATTGTCATCTTGAAATAAAAAATCTTCATACTTGTCAGTTGAATACTTTTCATTTAAGATTATATTTCTTTCGCGTTCAATTTCATTGTCATCAAATGAAACATTACAAGCAAATTCAAATAATATTTCAAGTGTTTTTCCTAAAAACTTAGGTTTTGTGAAAAAGCAATACTTGGTCTGATTTCGACTTGTAAACGCATTTACATTGCCACCTAATTTAAAATCAAATTCGTCAAACATACTTAACAATTGATTCTTGGATATATTTTTCGTACCGTTAAATGCCATATGCTCGATAAAATGGGCTACCCCAAATTCCTTTTCAGCTTCATGTAAACTTCCTTTGGAAATCACCAAAGTTATATCAAGGCCATGATAGCTTTTGCGTTTACTTTGCTGCGAAACTAAAATCGCCTTAAAGCCATTTTGCAGTTGAATTGTTTCGATATATGCATCAACCTTAGTTGTTTTAAGTGGTTTTTCTAATTTTTTAGATTGTAGCTTTATTTGAGAAAAAACAAAATTTGGCAGAAGGAAAAACAAACCTATACAACAAATCGCTTTAATAAAAAATAACATTTTGATAACTCCGATAGAAATCACACTCTTATCGTTAAAAAAAGAGATTATGTTAAATATTTCTATTTTTGAAAGCACAAAATCGTAAATAGTAAAATTACATTTTTAAAATTTATGTAATTATAACCCCAGTTGCCTAGCGAATACCATCTTGCAAGCCCTTCAAAAAGTTCGTTGATTCATGGCAATCAACCTCCAGAAAAAAGCACAAATATATTAGGTAAGCGATAAATAACATCTAAATGTATTGTTCATCCGTATACATTTTAGTGGTTTAGTAATATTTTCACTTTTTTTATTGTGACTTTTCGTTAAAATTCCAATATAAAATACAGTGGCTATATTAATTTTATTGGGTCAATCTATGAATTCTAAAATCATTTTTATTATTGTTTTGACGAGCTTTTTATTTTTTAGTTGTGGTAAAGCGGTAAAAAATGAAGGCGTTACTGAAAGCAAAGATGGCTTAACTCGATTACTTGAAGGCAACCAAAGATACTTGAATTCCCAACAGTTTAAATCTCGTAAATATGATTTGCGTCGTGCAGAAACAGGGCAAAGTCAAAAACCATTCGCATTAATTTTAAGTTGTGCCGATTCTAGAGTTCCGCCAGAAATTATTTTTGATCAAGGTGTAGGCGATTTATTTGTCATTCGTATAGCTGGTAATGTTGTAAACGATGAAGTCTTAGCAAGCGTAGAATATGCCGTAGAACATTTAGGCGTTACCTTTATTATGGTTTTAGGCCATGAAAGGTGTGGTGCCGTAAGTGCAGCCGTTAAAGGCGGCCCGAATCATAGTGGGCATTTAGAAAGCATAATAAAAGCTATTACACCAGCTGTTGAAGATGCGAGAGAACAAAAAGGTAATGTGCTTGACAACGCCATAAATGCAAATGTTGCCTTAGTTGTCAAACAGCTAAGCATTTCTGAGCCAATATTAAAAGAAATTGTAAATAAGGGCAAACTCAAAATTGTCGGTGCTCGCTACGATCTTGACGACGGCAAAGTCGAAGTATTAAAATAAACCTAGAGCCCCCTGTAAAAACTTTTTAAATTTAAAGCTAGAATGCAAATCCCCAGTACCACGAATAGTTGTCAAATTATGTGTCTTGCAAATAGCGCACATTTCTAATTCGTGGTTAATTCTCATTTTATATTTTGTTAATTCTACCAGTACCAATAAGCAAAAAAAACAGAGTTAATATTTTAACAATAATTTCTATTCAGTATTTGATTTTTTTCTAGCATATAAAACCAAAACAACTACAATGGATACGGCTAGAAGCCTAATTGTTTGCAGGGAGCCTGCCATGACAAAAACTATCCTATCCATATTTAGTGTTTTTTTATTTTTATTTATAGTTTTAAATTGCGGTGGTGGCGGCAGCTCGTCAAATAACAATACAGACAATAGTAACAATGATGGTGGTAATGACACAACAATTAATGCAGAAAAATTCACACCTCCTTCTGGTTCGTGCTCAAGTGGCGATCCTGAAAGCCCTTGCCCTCGAAGAATCTTGCTTGCTAATTCTACTGATGGCAAAACCTACCAAAGAAAAGGTGTGTTATTAACGGATCAAGCAAATACACCGAATATGATCCAGCTCGCTAGCGGTCGAATTATAGTTTATTATACAGGTTCTTATTTGGATGTTAGTAACCCAAGTAACCCAAGAGATGCTATCGCTGCAGCTGTTTCAGACGATGAAGGCGTTACCTGGGAATATTACAAATTATCTTTCACTGGCTTTGGTGAAGGCCCTCCAATTGTTGACCCAGATATCATTGCTTTAGAGGATGGCACATTTCGCATGTATGTGACTCGCGGCATCGGTAGCGGCAATAGCGCTAAAGTGGTAGTTTTATGGGCAGATAGCGACGATGGTTTTAATTTTATTTATGGTGGAATTGCCGCTGAGCGAGAATCAAGTATTGTTGATTCATTAACTTACAAAATTGGCTCGGCATACCATATGTATATTCTTAACCCAACCAGTAATGGTAGCTTTTCTTATTTTACCTCGACAAACGGAAAGACTTTTACATATATCTCAGAAACGGAACATAAAATTGGCTCTGAAACTTATATACTCTCCAATTGGTTGCCTGAAGATAATGGTACCTATAGAATTTTTGGCTTTACTTTTCCAAATGCCAATATTGCCTCATTTACAACTACAGACGGCGCCACACTAACTCCAGGGTCAGATATCCATTTAACTTTTTCAGAAGACTCTACAGGTCTAGAAAAAACATGGATAAAAGATGCCGCTGTAATTAAGCTCAAAAACAACAGTTATTTAATGGCTTATGTAGCAGAAATCCCTTAAATTAATCTTAAAAGCTATACTATTGTCATTTTTTTGCGAATGGGATAAATAGAAACGAAATATCAACTCGTAAATTCAACCTAGATTCAGCAGTTGAAAGCAAATTTAAATATTGTGTGTTCAAACTGCATTCAAGTAAAATATTTTCAATGATACGATGTAGGGAATGGCTTTTTTCTAATAAAAAATCGAAAAATCGAGACCCATAAAGTGAGTCTCTACTTTAAAAGCATTGAGTCAATACAACTGCTGATTTTAGGTTCAATACAAGTCTTTTCTAAAAATCTGGGTTTAGTCTATTTATAAAAAATGCTGATATCATTTTCTAGGAATGATATTTTTCTGTGAAATTTATTGGCGATATATAAAAAGGTTTCGTCTGAATAGAACACAACATGGGTTGGGTCACGATGATACCACCAATCTTTAAAGTTTTCTTTAGGCCCAAATTTGGTTCGAATTGCCAAATGGCCTTCTGGCTTTAAAAGTTTGAATATAACTTGAAATTCTTGAAAAGGGTCACAAAAATGCTCGGCCGCTTCACTACAAGTAATAAAATCATATTCACGGTCTAACAGCTTTTCATCAAAACAAAAAATTGGGTCAAATGAAAAACAAGTGTACCCAAGCTTACGAAACATTTGTTCCATGACTGCAGAGTAACCAGCACCAAAATCTAAACCTTCATCGCCTTTTTTTATATATTTCTTAAGAGGCTCAATAAGCTTCAACATGTAATTCTGGTATTCTTCATTTTCGGTTTGATTATTGTGTTTTAAATAATGTTGTTTTTCATTTTCAACTTTAGCCCGAATGGCTGGGTCTTTAAAAATCAACTTACAAGTATTGCATTGAAAATACTTAAGATTGTCAGGGTGGTTGTTCTTATCGATACCATATAATTCCCAAGGTATATTTTCGGTCAATGTAAGAAATAAAGTTATATTACGAGAATGGCATAATAGACAAAAAATCATTGTTGAAATAACCCCAACAAAAAAATTTTAACGGGGTTATTTTTTAGCAAAAATGTGTGTTGCCATTCCATGTAATGATTCAGCGCTTTCCATAAATGTTTCTGCAATAGTTGGGTGCGCATGTATGGTTCCGGCAATATCCCCCATAACCGCTTGCATTTCAAGTGCCAGCCCGCCTTCAGCAATTAATTCTCCTGCACCTACTCCCACAATACCCACACCTAAAACCTTTTCAGTTTCTGGTTCAAATAAAATTTTTGTTAAACCTTCTGGTCTACCCATACTCGTCGCGCGACCACTAGCCGCCCAAGGGAATTTCCCTATTTTATAAGCAATACCTTTTGCTTTAGCTTCCGTCTCTGTAAGACCTACCCAGGCAACTTCAGGGTCTGTATAAATTACTCCAGGTATTCCTATAACATCAAACTCCGTTTTCTTACCAAGTATTCGATCAACAGCTACTTTTGACTCCGCACTTGATTTATGGGCTAACATGGGGTTACCAATAACATCGCCAATTGCAAAAATATTTGGGGCGGTCGTTTCAAGTGTTTTTGGGTTAGCCACAATAAAACCTCTTTCCGTAACCTGAACCCCTGCTTTATCTAAACCAAGGTTTTCAGAATTAGGTCTACGCCCTATCGAAAGCAAAACACGATCAAATTTTTCAGCTATCGTTTTGCCTTCAGACTCATAACTAGCTTCAATTTGATCATCCACTTCTTTTAGCGATAAAACTTTCGAGTTTTTATAAATGGCCTTGAAAATTCCGTTTAATCTTTTTTCTAAAGGTTTAACCAAATCTGGGTCAGCTCCGTTTGCGATGTTAGGTAATGCTTCGACAACTGTCACTTTTGAACCAAGTGTCGCATATACACTACCTAACTCAAGGCCAATGACTCCGCCACCTATCACAAGCATTTCCTTTGGCACATCTTTTAATTCTAGTGCACCCGTAGAATCCATTACTTTATCAGATTTTATATCGAATAATGCTGGCACAATCGGCCGTGAACCAGTTGCAATAATGCAGTATTTGAATTCCACAAGAGTATCTTCGCCAGCACCTTTTACAATCACATGAGTTTTATCTTGAAAAGTAGCTGTACCGAATACCTTTTCAATCTTTCTAGCTTTTGAAAGTTGATCTAAGCCCGTTGTCATTTTCTGAATTACGCTATTTTTGTAATCGCGCATTTTATGCAAATTAATTCTAGGTTCACTAAAATCTATACCTATCTCAGAGGCGTGTTTTGTGTCTTCCAAAACTTTTACAACATGCAATAAAGCTTTAGATGGTATACAGCCAACATTCAAACATACCCCACCTAGCCTATCAAACTTGTTAATCAAAGTAACTTTCAAGCCTAAATCTGCAGCATAAAAAGCACCTGTATAGCCACCCGGACCAGCACCAATTACAACTAAGTCGGTTTGAATTTGTTTCATTAGACTGCCCCCATTAAGGTCTTTTCATAGTTTTCAATTAAGTCTTTGAATTTCACTACAAATCGTGCCGCATCCGCTCCATCAATAACACGGTGATCATAGGATAAACATATTGTCACGATACTTCTTGGTACAAAAGCATCATTAATATATACAGGTTTAATTTGCGCTTTTGCCACACCGATAATTGCAACCTCAGGCCAATTTACGATTGGGGTAAAATAGGTACCGCCAATTCCGCCTAAATTCGATAAAGTTAAACATGCGCCAGTCATTTCATCAGGGGTAATTTTACGGTCGCGACCTTTTGCCGCAATTTCCCTTAGATTTTTACCAATATCAAATATCGACATCTTGTCTACATTTCGTAGCACAGGAACAATTAAGCCAGCTGGTGTATCTACAGCCACGCCAATATTGTAATATTCCTTGTAAATCAACTCACCACTTGCTTCATCTAAGCTAGAGTTAAATTTTGGATAAGCTTGTAAACAATTTACCATAGCTTTAATAAAAAAGTTCGTTGGGGAAGCCGTGCTACCTTTTTCCTTGAACTCTTCGGAATATTTTTTCCCTACTTCAGTGATACCAGTGATATCGATTTCTTGAAACTGAAACACATGAGGTATCGTGTTCCAATTGCTGGTCATTCTAGTGCTTATAATTTTTCGAATTTTCGAAAGCGGCTCTCTTTTAACGGAACCAAATTTAGTAAAGTCAGGCAATGCTGGTATAGATTGTTTTGACACACCATTTTCACTTGAAACAGGTCCGCCAGAGCTGAAAGAACTCTTTACAAATAGTTTAACATCGTTGATATCTATACGACCTTCTCTTTTGCTGCCATTTATCAAGGCTAAATCGACACCTAATTCACGCGCAAATTTACGCGTTGCAGGGCCAGCTCTTACGACTTTTTTAGATGTATCTAAAATTGGCACCGTCATTTCTCTTATTGGAGAAGGCTCTTGAGTTATCGCCGTGGTGACTGTCTCAGATTTAGGTTTAGCTTCAACTGTTACGACAGGTTTTGTCACAGAAACTTGTTCCGTCGGTTTGGAAGTGCCAGAAATTGTGCCAACTAATTCTCCAATTTTAATTTCTTTACCTTCCTTAACATTCAAGGAAACAATTTGACCAGACATTGGCGCTGGTATTGACATAGCAGCTTTATCTGTTTCTAATTCTATAATCGGGTCGCCTTCTTTAACAGTTGCACCTACTTTAACATATACGCTTAACACATTACCACCTTTAATGCCTTCGCCCAGTGGTGGTAGTTTAAACTCGACAAGACCCACAGCACTGCTGCCAACATTTGTGTTTGATACTGGCAAATTTTCAATTGGTTTTGCTGTTTGAATTTCTTTTTTCTCAGGTGCTTTTTCTGCTACAGGGGCAGCAACTTTTTCTGATGTTGCTGTTTCAATAATTGCGACTAAATCTCCAATTTTTATATCAGCCCCTTCTGCAACGCAATACTTAGTAATAACACCATCAACAGGTGAAGGCAAGCCCATCGCAGCCTTATCCGTTTCAATTTCTAAAATGGGCTCTTCTTTTTTTATTTTATCGCCCACTTTGCAAGATAAGGCAATAACCGTACCAGAAGCAATTCCTTCCCCTAGTTTCGGCAGATAAAATTCAAACGGCATATCATATTCTCCAATAGTTAAAGCAATTAAATTTTATAAAGTGGGTCGCGTTTTTCTTTGTCTATTTTTAGATCAACAAAAGCTTGAGCTAAAACTTTTTTATCAAGGTTGCCTTTTCGAACTAGTTCTGTTAAAACCGCTAGCACTTGAAATTTATGATTAACTTCAAAATAATCACGCAAAACATCGCGAGTATCTGATAAGCCATGACCGTCAGTTCCTAAAGAATACAAGCCACCAGGAACCCACTTCGCAATTTGATCCGATACCAGACGCATATTGTCACTAGAAGCAACAAAAACACCGTTTTCACCTGCCAAAACATCTTGTAAATACGATGTCTTTGGTTTTTCTTCAGGGTGCATCATATTCCAACGCTCTACTTGAAGTGAATCTGTACGCAGTCTCTTGTAGGAAGTAACGCTCCAAATATCCGTAGCAATGTTATATTTGCTTTCTAGGATTTCAGCCGCTTTAATTGTTTCATTAAATAATGTTCCTGAACTCAACAAATGCGCTTGTGCTTTACCTTTTTCAGAGCGTTTAAACTTATACATCCCCTTGCAAATTCCATCCGCAATATTAGGTATATCCGGCATTGCTATTTGATTAATATCTTCATTATAAACTGAAATATAATAGAAAAGGTCTTCGTTATCGTGGTACATTCTCTTAATACCATCGTGAATGATAATGGCTAATTCATAAGAAAAAGCAGGGTCATACGAAAGCATTGTTGGAACAGTCGAAGCAATTAATTGGGAATGGCCATCTTGGTGTTGTAAACCTTCCCCATTTAAAGTGGTGCGACCAGAAGTTCCCCCAATCATAAAGCCACGCGCTTTTTGGTCCATTGCCGCCCAAACTAAATCACCAATACGCTGAAAACCAAACATTGAATAATAGATGTACATCGGCACCAAAGGAATGCCATGGGTAGCATAACATGTTCCGGCAGCAATAAAGCAACTCATGGCACCAGCTTCATTTAAACCCTCTTCAAATATTTGACCGTTCACGGCTTCTTTATAATAAAACAATCCTGAACCTTTATCTACTGGTTCATACAATTGGCCTGTAGGGGAATAAATACCGACTTGGGTAAATAAACCTTCCATACCAAAAGTACGCGCTTCATCTGGAATTATCGGAACGATTAATTTGCCAAATTCTTTGTCTTTTAGTAAGGCTGAAATGATTCGATTGAAGCCAAAAGTTGTTGATTGCTCTCTACCACCAGAACCTTTTAAGATTGGCTCATACATAGAAAGCGGAGGCACAGGCACAACCTTAAATGTTTCGCTTCTTGCGGGAACATAACCACCCAAAGCTTGTCTTCTGTTCTTTAAATATTGTATTTCAGGTGAATCTTCAGGTGGTTTATAATATCTTACTTCTGATAAGTCTTCAGCAGTTAATGGCAAATTAAAGCGATCTCTAAATGCTTTCACTTCTTCTTCATTTAATTTCTTTTGATTATGTGCAACATTTTTACCTTCGCCTGCTTGCCCTAAGCCATATCCTTTTACAGTCTTTGCCAGAATTACCTTAGGGCGACCATCCATTTGTTGCACTTTATCATAAGCCGCATAAACTTTTTGAGGGTCATGACCACCACGCCCTAGTTTTTCGATTTCATGATCCGAAAGTTTTTCAACTAATTTTTTAAGCCCAGGAATCTTATTAAAGAAATTTTCACGAATATAACTACCGTCAGAAACGCTATACTTTTGGTATTCACCATCAACCGTTTCATCCATTACTTTGACAAGATTTCCGTCTTTATCATCTTTTAAAAGTGCATCCCAATTACTGCTCCATACTACTTTTACAACATCCCATCCGGCACCACGAAACAACCCTTCAAATTCCTGAATCACTTTGCCGTTACCACGAACAGGGCCGTCAAGTCGTTGTAGGTTACAATTCACGATAAAAATCAAATTATCGAGTTTTTCACGCGCGGCTAATCGAATGCAAGCTGTTGTTTCTGGCTCATCCATTTCGCCATCACCAACATAACAGTACACCTTAGATTTTGAAGTATCTAGCAATTCACGATTCAACAAATAACGATTAATTCTCGCTTGATAAATCGCATTAATAGGGCCTAAACCCATTGAAACAGTAGGGAATTGCCAAAAGTTTGGCATTAATCGCGGGTGCGGATACGAACAAAGACCACCACCTACGCCAAATTCGCTTCTAAAGTTATCCATTTGTTGTTCGGTTATCCTACCTTCTAAATAAGCATGAGAATAAACACCAGGAGATGAGTGCCCTTGAAAGAACACTTGGTCGCCAGTATGCTCAGCAGTCCTGCCATGAAAAAAATGATTGAAACCAACTTGATAAAGAGTAGCAATCGATTGATAAGTTGAAATATGACCACCAACACCACCTGGGCGACGATTTGCTCTCACCACCATTGCCATGGCATTCCAGCGCACTATACTTTTTATTCTTCGTTCAATTTCACGGTTACCAGGGTATACAGGCTCATCTGCTACAGAAATAGTATTGACATAAGGAGTATTGGCATTAAATGGAATAGAAACGCCTGCAATTTGAACATGCTCCATTAATTTGTGAAGCAAAAATAAAGCTCTGTTTTTATCACCTTGTTTTAAAAAAGCGTCAATTGATTCCACCCACTCGCGTGTCTCTTCTGGGTCTAAATCTAATGGACAATGAAAATTGTTATTAGTCATAATTTTACCTATTTAAAGTTTACTCAACTTACTTTACAAATTAATTTTTGAAAGCCCAAAATACTAGGTGTTTTTTCTTATCCAAATTAGGCTAAAAAATACAAATTTTTTCAAACCGACTTCTAAACAAAAAGTGTTTTTTTCTTGCCAACACAACTTAAAATTTAGATATATAAATCAGTTCTGAAAAGAAGGCAGTAACATACAAAAATTAATGCAAAAATCCATTTAAAAACATTCGCAAATCGCTGGGATAATTGCCTAAAATCCAAATAGTTTAAACCTAGACCATATAACTAATTTTTTCATATGGTTTTACCCATAAATTTAAGCCAGTTGAAATATTGCAGACGACTTTTTGAGTCAAATTTTATAATATATTGCAATTAATAAATCAACAATATAAATCGATAGATTTTGCTATAAAACACGAATTAATTGATTTTCGATAAAATTCACGAATAGGCTAATTCAAATTGATTATACGCCAACCAAGAATCATCCCACCGCACTTGTCAGAAATTTCAATGATGCCTGTGCTATTTCAACTTTATTGAAGATAAAAAAACAAAAATAAAAACACCATAAAAACATTCAAAACAACCTCTGAAATCCCACACCTTTCTCTAAATTCTTGCATCGAAAAAAATAAACCATGAAAAAATCGTCATCGAAACAAAAATTACTGAACAAAAGCCGTAATTTTGCCAATATCACCAAAACTAAGCAAGAAACGCGGAGTTTAGTTCGTAGCAAAGCAGAGAACTTCTTTGAATTGCAAACATAGGCGAGTACAAGGAAAAACGATGCAAAACTACTACGAACACAACAAACTCCTCAGCACCATCCTACAATGACAAAGATACCCTTTAACCACTGAAGTTAAATCTCCACACATCAAGATGAAAAAAAAAATCCATCCCACAGAAAATAATTTTCAATTAGATGTTTACCTCAATTAATACGGTTTATTTTGGAAAACTCGAAAATTCATTTACATGATAATTCAATTTTACTTCTACAATTCTGTCGTTAGAAATATCTGCAATATATAAAAACCTATCTGACATAGTTGCTAGATAAGCACCATGTACCATTGTAACTTCGTCTCCCCCAACAGGTTTTAAGCTTTTAGGGCCAAGACTATCATGATTGCCGTATTTTCCGATTCTTGTGATAAGGTTGCCATTACTATCTAAAACTGCGACAGAATATCTTTCTAGTTCTGGAGCAAACGATCGATTTAAATAATCAAATGCCATTCTTGAATTCCAACAAGCACAACCTACTCCAGAGTTTTTGCCCATATACCCAACGCCTCCAAAAAACCAAGAAGCATTTTCAGCCCACATACTTTTTAAGTCAAAAGGTCGTTTAGGTTCTTCGGCCGGTGGCAAGGGAATTGGAGTAGGTTTATCGCCTTTATAAATCAATTTAGCTCCATTTAATGGAAATTTCATCACTGTACCTGTCCATATATTAGGGTAAAGCTTACCACCATTAACTCTCGTTAACCCATTCATCATATAAATATTGTTTTGTTGATCTAAACCAATGCCATAATTATCTTTTAACCCAGGCACAGCATCTATTTTCACTAGCTTTCCATGACGATCAAATAAATGAATCAAATTATCCATTTTACTCATGCCTGGCCGCCCAGGGTAATATTCAGGTTTAAATCTTACTTCAGCACCTGGCTCTGGTTCATACGGCCCCGAAATAACGATGTTACCATTTACACCGATAAATATTCCCCCTTGATGCCATCCAGCATAAGTTGGCACCAATAAACCAGACAACAATATGCCCTCTTTCCTATCAGAAGATGTGCTTGTCCATGTTTTTATCTCAATACCGTAATCCCAAGGTATTTCTTTCATCGTTTCCAAATGATAACGACCAACGATATCTTGCGATTTTAAATACAATAAACCATTAGGATCAAAACAATAATCTTCTGCATCAAAATGCAAATCTACTGTTGAAACAGCACCTGTTTCTTGTTTAATTTTGTATAGTTCTTTGAAAGATTTACCGGTAAAACCTGTAAAAGGGACCGTCATATACAAATCACCCGTTGCTGGGTTTACATGCATGCGTTGTCTGCTATATGGAGCAATTTTTACATTGGCTACAAGTTTATCAATCTCTGCTTCAAAATTTCTCTCGAGCTCAAATTTTTGCTTATCTAGCTTCCAAATCTTTATATTCTGTTGTCTTTTATCGCCGCCTTTCGCATGAAAATCATTCACCTTTTCTCTTGAAACCCATAGTCTTGTTTCGCCACCCCAATCAGTCACACAAAGGCCAAGCTCAAAACCAGTACCATTGTAAACATACGGAGCTAAATTAACTTCATACTCTTGAGGCAATAAAATAGCAGGACCTACCTTCATATTTTCAAATGTACCTAAATTAAAATATTTCACAGGCAATGTTTTAACGGGTACTTTACCTAGCTGAAATTCATTATTTGTAATTAAATGGGAAATAACAACAACCTCCTTCGATTTAGGCAAAACCGTTACGAAGGCAGGGTAATCGACAGCTATAGATTTTAAAAGTTTTTTGTTTTGATCATATACTTGAATTCTTTGGTTTAAGTAATCGCAGACATAAACGCGATTATTTTCATCAACATAAACATAAATTGGCATATTAAAAGAGTTGCTATCTGTGCCAGTTTTATCTGGGTCACCTAAAAACAATTTTGGAGGCTCATTACTGATTAGATCCATTTCGTAGACATGATGGTAGGTCCGCCAACCTGTATTTGTAACTAAATTATTCGAAGCAGAACCATATCGACATACATGGTATCCAGTAAAATATACTTTTTTACTATCAGGGGATATTGCAGCACTAAACGGCTGAATTAGCACATCATTACCTTTTGAATCTTTAATCTTGTGGCCAACCTCTGGCCCCATCAAATCAGCTACGCTTTGTCCGCCATCTGTACCTATCCGTGCCAAATAGCCCATTCCTACCACCACATTATTCTTGTTTGCACTTAAAAAGGATGCTGCCTTGCCGTACATACCATAATGAGCCGTGCCAGCATTTGATTGTATTCTGCTACTCATTGCAAAATTGGAGCCAGTTTCTAAAAAAGATGTTTGCAAAAAATTTGTTTTCACAGGAAACTTGCCACTGCCATCTGGCGCATCTCGCCATTTTAAGCCCTTAACTTCTTTAATTTTATCCGCTGGAAAAGGATAAATAGTACGCACATATTCACCTGTATGACTAAATAATTTCACAAAATCGTGATTATTACCTCCATCATATACAATAACACCTTCCTCAACTGGGCTAAACAATTGTCGTTCGCTACCGTGACGCCTTTTCGGAATATCAAACAGGCTTTTCTCAAAAACAGGGTTTAAACCTAAAGAAACACGAACTTTAGCGGTTGTGAAATCCTTTAAATATTCCCCTTTATCATTTTTACCATCAAAATAAATTTTTTGAGATTTCGAGTTTTTTTGAAAAGGTTCGGGGGCGTTAGCACCTAAAACACCAGATATCAAATGGCGAAATATTTTGCCCGTACCTTCTTCTTCTATTACAATTGTCACATCACAGAATGATTTTACTTCGAATGAAATATTAAATCCTTCACCTGATTTTTCCAACACAGGTTTGCTTACAAAAGAAAATTCCATTTCCCTTTTGACTTTATATTCGCCCATAGAATCTGAGCCGATACAGTAAATAAAGGAAAAAAGAAATACAACAATAAATTTTTTACATAAACTCATAATACACCTTTCACAACAGGGTAATGTTAAAACAAGAATTTAAGACGGGAGATTTTTAAGAAGAAAACAAAGAAGGATTACCTACGAATATTCTATATAGTCCAAATTAATTTTGAAAGAGATAATTGGATATTTTTACAAAATATATACATAAAAATTAATATGTTAGAAAAGAGACTAGGCTTATTTTGGCCATAAAAAAACCACCCCGCAATTGATTTTACGAGGTGGTTTTAAAATTTTATTTTTCTGGTAGACCCACTACTTCATTGGTGGCATAATTTAATTTTACAGCAACAATTCTATCGTTTGCGGTATCAGCGATATACAATGCCTTATCAGACATTACGCCTAAATAGGCACCATGAATCATACCTACTTCATCGCCACCTAGCGGCACAAGACTCTTTGGCCCCATACTATCGCGGTTACTATAACGACCCACTCGCGTTATTAAATTGCCATTACTATCTAAGATTGCCACCGAATATCTTTCTAATTCTGGGGCAAAAGTTCTGTTTAAATAATCAAAGGCCATACGCGAATTCCAGCAAGCACAACCTGTGCCTGCGGCTACACCTTTAGAAGAATTCTTGCCCATAAAGCCCACGCCTCCAAAAAACCAAGCTGCGTTTTCAGCCCAAAAGCCTTCTAAATCATAGGCTCGTTTAGGCTCATTGGCTGGTGGCAACGGAATCGGAGCATCGCCTTTTGTTAATAATCGCGCCCCTTCAAATGGAAATTTGATTATGGTTCCTGTCCAATCATTTGGGTACTTTTTATCACCAATCATACGCGTTGCACCACTCATCACATATACATTATTATATTGATCAAGGCCAACACCATAATTATCCTTTAACCCAGGAACAACATCACTTTTAATAAATTTGCCATATTTGTCATAAATATGAATCATGTTATTTAATTTAGATGCGCCAACTCTACCCGGGTACATTTCAGGCAAAAACTGTTTGTCTCCTTCTTTCTCGGGAACATATGGACCTGAAACAACCAAACTACCCTTTGCGTTAACATAGATACCGCCATGGTGCCAACCTGCAGCTACCGGGGCTCTAATGCCAGAAATTACATCACCAACTTTTCTGTCTGATGAAGAACTGGTTGAAGCTTTAGTTTCGATACCATAATCCCATGGAACTTCTTTACCTGACTCTATATTGTAACGCGAGATGATATCCGTAGACTTTAAATATAAAAACCCATTATTGTCAAAGCAAAAATCTTCTGCATCATATGCCAAAGGAACGATAGAAATCTTACCGCTTACAGGATTGATTTTAAATAAATCAGTGAAGGATTTGCCAAAAAAGCCAAAAATAGTTCTTGTTGTGTACAAATCACCCGTTGCAGGATTTACCTGCAATCGAACACGACTATGATGTATCGGCTTAGTATCAACCATATCATTTTTTATATCATTTTCGAAATCATTTACGACATCAAATTTATCGCCTTTTAGCTTCCAAACTTTTACATTGGATGCAGCAATTTTTCCACGCGTTAATACATTTTCAACTGCTTTTTCTTGTGATATCCATAACATGGTTTCACCACTATAGTCTGTTACACAAAACCCTAAGCCAAAACCAGAGCCACTATAAAGATATCCGCCAGGGCCTTGTTTATAACTTGGCGGTAAAGGAAACGACTTACCAACCGCCATATTTTCAAACTTGCCCAAATTGTAGTACAATACTGGTGTATCGCCTGGTGGTTTTTTATTAAACTCTCTATTGGGTATCAAATGGGTGATTAATACAATATCCTTCGATTTTGGCAATACTGTTATATAAGCCGGGTAATTTACATTCACCGATTTTAAAAGTTTTTTATTCTGATCAAACACTTGCACTCTATTATTCATATAATCACAAACATAAATACGATGACTATCGTCAACATGTACATAAATAGGCATATCGAATAGGGAATCATCTTTGCCAGACTTATCAGGGTCACCCAAAAACAACTTTGGTGGTTCATTACTATTTAAATCCATTTCGTAAACATGATGGTGTGAAACCCAATCACCGCTCGTCACTATATCATTTGATGCAGCCCCATAGTTGCAATAGTGATAACCTGTAAAATATATTTTCTTACCATCTGGCGAAATGGAAGCAGAAGCTGGTTGCACTAGCATTTCACCTTTTTTACCTTTTGTTTTATGGCCAACAGCAGGCCCCATGAAATCCATACCTCCAGAAGTACCATCTAACCCAATTCGGGCGATATAAGCCATTCCAAAAGCAACCATATTCTTTTTGGCGGCTAAAAATGTAGCTGATTTACCATTCATACCATAATGGGCCCAACCATAATTAGTTGGTAGCCTGCCTTCCATTGAAAATGCACTACCGGTTTCTAAAAATGAAGTCTGTAAGAAATTGGTCTTAACAGGAAATTGGCCAACACCATCAGGGGAATCTTTCCATTTCAACCCTTTAATTTCTTTCAGTTTATTACCTGGAAAAGGATACACCGTTTTGATATATTCGCCAGTATGATTATAAAGTTTCACGAAATCTAGATTTTCACCACCGTCATAAACTAGAACTCCTTCTTCTAAGGGTGCAAATATTTGTCTGTCTTGAGAAAATCTTCGTTTAGGAAAGTCAAATAAGGTTCTATCGAATTGAGGAGATAAGCCTAAAGACACTCTTACTTTTGCAGATGTAAAATTCTTCAAATATTCACCAGCATCATTTTTACCATCAAAATAAATTTTTTGAGCTTTTGAGTTTTTTTGAAAAGGCTCTGGGGCATTAGCACCTAGCACGCCTGAAAGCAAATGTCTTAGTATTTTCCCAGAACCCTCTTCTTCGATTACGATAGTGACATCGCAAAAGGAGTTAACTTCAAAGGAAATATTAAAACCTTCCCCTGATTTTTCAATTGTGGGTTTGTTTTTAAAACTGAAATCGTTTTCTCGTTTAACTTTAAATTCGTTTGTAGTTTGCGCACAGACAAAACTGCCAGTACCTATTAAGCAGACTAAAAAAAATAAACTCCTATACATTGCTATCATGTTTTTATTCTTTCAAAAATAAGGTTGCAGGCTACCATTTAATGCTAGTGGAAAAATTATATATTTTTGTTGTTCTTTAGCATACCAAATTTTTAATTCACTATCAGATTAGAAGCAAAAAATTAGACAAAATACTAGTACGGGCAATTTAATTACATAGCGTCAGGGGACGAAATACCCATTAAAGCCAAGCCTTCTTCTAAAACAATAGCAGTTGCGTGAATCAAGGCAGTTCTTGCCTTTTGCAATTCAGGGTTATTTTCCTGTATGACGCGCATCTCCACATTTTCTTTGCCTGAATGAATCATTCGATTACAAACTTTTGCTAAGGCTAAAAGATAATTTGCAATTACGGAAGGCTCACAATTTTCTGCCGCATTAATGATGACGCTTTCAAACTGTTCTAATTTTAACAACAATTGTTTTTCGTAGGTTGTTGATAACAATTGAAAGTTAACAGTTTCATCTAGTAACATGCCACTTTTTCTAACTATACTCTTCCCTCTTGCAACAGAATACTGCAAATACGGCCCTGTATCTCCGTCGAAGTTTAAAATTTCTTCCCAAATAAATTCAACATTTTTTGTGCGTTTAGTTGATAGGTCAGCAAAAACAATTGCACCCTGGGCAATCATTTTAATACTTTCTTCTGTTACTTGACTTTCAGCCCCTCGTGCAGCAATTATTTCTTTAACCTTTTCAATAGCTGTATCTAATACTTCTTCCAGCAAAATGACATTGCCTGCGCGTGTTGCAATTTTTGCATCTTGAAATCGTAGCAAACCAAATGCAATATGCGAACAACCCTTGCTATACTCACGCCCCATTTTTTGCACAACATCAAAAACTTGTTTTAAATGCAAGGCTTGATCTTGAGCGACAACATAGAACATTTTTGTAAACTGAAACTGATCATAACGATCAATCATTGCGGCTATATCTCTCAATTGATAGGTGGTTGCACCATCACTCTTTAATAATAAACAAGGCGGTTCTTTTTCGTTATCCGATTTTACTACCAAAGCACCTTCGCTAATGACAGCTAATTCTTTAGTCTTACATTCTTCGATAACCTTCTTGATAGTTTTTTCATGAAAACTTTCGCCACTATAAACATCAAAATCTACATTAAGTCTTTTATATATTCTCTTTAACTCCAACAAACTAATTTCTTTAAGCGTTTGCCATAATTTAAGAGCTTCCTCATCACCATCTTCTAATTTTTTGAACCAATTTCTTGCTTCTTCGTCTAAGGACGGGTTTTCAATTGCTAATTTAGAAAAACGAACATATAAATTATTGATTTCGTTTACTGAAAGTTCTTTTATCTCATGCCCCCATTTCTTATAGGCAACTATCAGCTTTCCAAATTGTGTTCCCCAATCACCTAAATAGTTCAATCGCACAACTCGATAACCTAATTTCTGATGAATTTTAGCAATACTGTTACCAATCATTGTAGTGCGAATGTGATGAATACCGAGAGGCTTTGCAATATTAGGTGACGAAAAATCAATTACAACCGTTTTGCCTGTTCCTAAAGCAATCTTAGGGTATTCATTACCCGATTTTTGAATGGATGAAAGCACAACACTCGCTATTTCAGAAGCGACCATAAAAGCATTGATATAAGGCCCAACAACTTTTACTTCTGAAACATATTTGTTTTTAGTAATTTTTCCAACTAAGTCCAATGCAACAATTGCGGGAGATTTTTTCAATTGCTTGGAAAGCAAAAAACAAGGAAATGCTAAATCACCCAATTCTTCATTAGGTGGCACTTCAATCAATTTCACAATTTCTTCTACCGATAACCCCACAACAGGTTGCAAAATTTCTGCATAAAGCTCTTTAAGTCTCATCCGCGTTTTTTATCCTTTAAAACTTCTTCCCATACAACCAACTCACCATTCCAAAACTCATCTAAATTATAATACAATCGAGAAGTGTTATCAAAAATATGCACATTAATTGTGCCATAATCAAGCAAGATCCATTCAGCCGTTGCTGTACGACCTTCCATTCCTAGCCTTTCTCTACCCATTCGAATCACTTTATCCATTTTGTTACACAAACTAACAACATGGGTGCTACTTGTACCTGTCATTAAAATTAAATAATCAACTACACTCGACATTTTGGTGACATCAATTACTTTAACATCTTCTGCAAAAAACTCCTCGGCCATTAAACCAATTTGTATTGATAATTCTCGATCGTTTATGCCTTGATAGATACTATTTTTTGGATTCATCAATGGTTTGCATCTCCTTTTTTAATTTGTTTTTTTTGTATATTTCCCCCATATATGCATTAATGACTTTGCCGCCATCATCGATATATTCACTTTCAAAAATACCTATTCTTAGTAGAATAATTTCAATTTCCAACAAATCAATACGCAAGACCTCTTCTGAGCGATTTTGCCCGCCTTTTTCTATCAACTCTGCCATATCAGCTTCCCAGCTAGCCAAAAACTTCGCACGACTGAAAATATCAGCATAAACCGAGGTATGCGTCTCTAAAGTCATTGAAAAGTCAAACTGTTCCGGAAACTTAAGAGCGTTATCTTGTAAGGTTTTTACAGCAATCGCTATTCTACTAGCTACTTCTTCCACTGTACCTTCTACTCTGAATTTTGACTCATAATCTTGAAGCTCAGACTTAAGTTTGTTTAGCACTTCTGAACTTTTGTTTTTCAAAATTGCTTGGGCTAGCAAAACGCGCATTTTGCAAATATTACGCAAATGAAACAAGGCCTCTTTCACCCAATAAGAATTGCAAATAAAATATTCGCGCTCAGCAAAAACTTTATAGTTGTTTGTTTTGATGGCCTCCTCAAAATAATGTCGGGACATATCATGAGGCTTATAGCCTTCTTCTCGCATTTTGAAATAATGATCCAATCGGCGTTCTTTGTAAACCCCAAGTTTTTCATTTATGGTTCGTCCCATTGCCACATAAAGCATACCACTATCGGGGTTTCTTTTTAAACCCTTATATAGATAATCAATAGCAGATTTTACCCATTCTAATTTTAACTGGGGGTCTGTTTCCTTACCGCTGATATTGTTGGAAATAACAAAAGCTAAATATTCCCAAACAGAAGTGTATGTAGGTTGCAACGAAGAAATTAAATTTGCCGTCATAATCAATTCATGATATTCGCCAGTTTCTTCTAATGTTACCATGCGAAACCACAATAAATCCGATACAAAAACTCTAAACCCACCCAACATCAGCGTACCTAAAATCTGTTCCGGTTCTTCCGATTTTTCTATTACATTATTTGATTTTGGGTAAAGCTCATCCTTTTTTATGGTGAGATTACTTTCAAAGTTTTTTGCCAAAACAATAAATAAGCCAAAAAAGAATACTAAAGCAACTTTTGCTTTCATACTTCGCGCCTCCAAATCATAAAGGCAGCTAGCATTAAATAGGCCGTTATATATAGACCATAATGACCTGATATTGAAAACATTTTTCCAAAACTTAACGAAATACCATCAATTAATTGGGTTGAAACATCGTGTTTAGAAAAATTAGGCATTATACTACAAACCACCTGCATATATTGATCTAAAAAATGGGATACTTTTGCATAGAATGTATCTGTTTCAATTATTTTATAATGAATTTTTTGTTCTTTATCCAGCATATATTCTTTTAAAAAACCTGTCAAAGAACCAGCTGCAAAAGTAGTAAGGGCAAAAATAGTGGCAATATAGTAAGACATTCTTGTGGATGCCGCAACAGCAACAAAACCTAATAAGGCGAATTGAAGAGAAAAAATAAAAAAACATTTTAAAATATTTAACTCAATTGGTTGTGAAACTTGATGCAAATAAAAATCACTACTTTTCATTGAAATGCCACTTATATAATCTAAAGACTTTTGAGCAATTACAACTCGAATCATTACATTTTTTAAGGTCTGCACTTCTTTTAAAGCGGATATGTCAAATGGAATAGTAACTAGTTTTTTATCTAAAACCTCAACCTCTTTCATTGAAAAAATTTCTTTTTTACTTGTAGCATCATACAAGAATATATCAAAATAAACTTTCCCCGTTTTTTCTGGTTTTAAATAATTTGCTAAAATTTTAAAAGAAAGTTTGCCATCAAAGTTTTTTGCGTCTATCTGAGAATAAGCAACTTCAAAATAATGCGATGGAACTTCGCCAACTTCTTTGCCATATCTAAACCTCTTAAAGCTTTCAAAAGTATAGGGGTTAATCGTTCGCAAAAAGCCTTCACCACTCTTTTTAGATTGTTCATCAAAAGATTGATAAGTGAGTCGAACAAACCCAATGACAATAATGGCAAACACAAACAATAAACAAAAAGATAAAAAAAACACTCCTAGCAGCTTACCCAACAAATACTGTACTCGTGAGACTGGTTTTGTAAAAATGGTGTAGATTCTTTTGCTAGAAATTTCTTCAGGCAAAAAGGCCGCTGAAGTAAAAATAATTATAATTAAACCAAAATAAAAACATAAACTAGTAGAAATGCTTAAAGCCAATTTTAAGCGCGAATGAGAATCATTTAGTGCTGGAAACATCGGTGCAAAAGCACATAAAACGCCCAAAACAACTAAACAAACAATTAATATGTTTGAGCGAATTGCTTCTTGAAATGTATTTTTGGCAATAGCGATAATAGGGCCGATCAATTTTTATTCTTTCTCACGATTTCCATGAATAAATCTTCGAGTTTTCGACGCGGGTGCTTCACTTCTAAAGTTAGACCTCGTGATTTGGCATTTTGCAACATAAACTCGACAAAGTCTGGTTGATTAGGAGGTAATGTAATTTCTTTAGTTTCGCTTACCGATAATAAATCTGTAACCTTACCTAAACACTCCATTTTACCTTCATACATAATTGCAATTCTATCACAAACATCTTCAACATCAGAAAGAAGATGCGAACATAGCAAAACTGTTTTGCCTTCTAACTTTAATTTCAAAATTAAATCTTTTACTTCTCTCGAACCAATCGGGTCTAAACCCGAAGTAGGCTCATCCAAAACAATAAAATCTGGGTCATTGATAAGAGCTTGGGCAATACCAATGCGCCGCATCATTCCTTTTGAGTAACTCTTGAGTGGCCGCTTTCGTGATTTCGACAAACCTACCATTTCAATTAATTCATCAATTTTTTTTAATCGCTTTTCTTTAGGGATGCCGAATAATTTGCCATAAAAATGCAATATTTCATCGGCATTTAAAAAACGATACAAATAAGATTCTTCTGGCAAATAGCCTATACTTTGGTGAACCTTTGACGAACCCGCAGATTCATCCATGATTTTAATTTGCCCAGTCGTAGGGAAGAGTAAACCTAACATTAACTTAATAGTTGTAGTTTTGCCCGAGCCATTTGGCCCTAATAGCCCAAATACTTCCCCTTTTAATATTTCAAGATTTAAATCTTTTACGGCATGAACCTTTTGCTTGCTAAAAAGTGTTTTGTAAATCTTATTCAAATTTGTTATTGATACAATTGAACTCAAGCTTAAACCTCTAATCTTTCGACTTTAAAGTTATGAATCAAAATGGCGCTCCTATTAACATACTATAATACAAATTAAAAATCAAATGAGAACCAAATGCTGCATAAATATTTTTAGAATAATATTTTAACAACCCAAAAAATAAACTCGGCACTATTATTACCAAACAACCTAAACCCATTTTAAAAGAATGCATCAGACAAAACAAAAGAGTCGGTATAAGAATCTGATAAAATAAACTTAAACTTAAAGGCAAATGTTTTACCAATTTATTGATTTCTTCCTGAAAAAAGCCCCTAAATAATAACTCTTCTATTAAACAATAAAAACTTAGTTGCATCACTAAAGTTACAATAAGTTTTACTTCTTTCAATTGAAATATTAATGGCGTATACCCATAAGAAACTGCAAGGTTATTCCAAAATAAATGAAATAAACCTACAACCACGAAACTAAGAACTACGCCAAAAAGCACTCGCCACCAACCGCGGCTATTATAAAGCTCCTTCTCTACCCAATTTTTGTCCTTTGATAAAGCCACTATCCCAAATACAGAACAAATACTTAAAAAAGGCACCACTAGCCCCAGCAACCAACTTGAATAAGTAGCATTGGAACCAATTAAAACCTGTAAAAAAGTAATAAAAAGCAGAAAAAAATAGGCGAAAATTAAGGTCATCATTGTTATAAAATCTCATTACCTATCAATTAAATTATTTTCTATCTGAAAATTATTAGTGGGATTGTAATTTTTTTTATTTTCATTTTGAAAACTAATTCGAAATTAAACGATTATCAAAAATTTATAATAATTATTACTAAAAAATAATATTATCCAATCGTATTTAGGTGATAATTAGAATTTCCCTAGTTTAAAAAAACAACATTCACGATTAAGAGCCTCATGAGACCATTAAGTTTATTATTTTTATCATTCCTTTTCTGCTTGCTTTCCAATCTAGTTGTAAGCGATGACGCAAAAATATTACAAGAAGTAGATATCGAAATCAGAAAAGCAAAATCTGAACTTATGAAATGGGATAAAACCCATAAAGAAACCGATTTGGATGCCGCTATTGAAATATTAAAAAATGCCAGAACAGCGATTAGTGCCGTAGTTAATATTGAAACACGCAACTTTCTCGAACTAAACAGAGAGCTTGCAATGTTATACTTTTGGGCAAATAAATCAAAACGAGTAGGTGATGTCACAAAAGAAAAAAAGGTTTTGGATAAATTTAATAGATCAGTTGAAGAAGTAGTAAAAGAAGAACTTCAAAATGTTGCTGCGACAACCGAAGCCAAAACTGCCATCTCAAAAGAATCGATATCAATATTAGATTCCATATTATCGACTAAAATTTCCGTAGATGAAATTGTAATTCCGGATGAACACCCCATCATCACATCTGTATTCAAAAAGGCGATAGAATTTTGCAAAAACAACCAGAATCAGTTATACGAATGCGAGTTCATGTTTCGCGACATCTTTTATGACTTCCCAACTTCGAAATCAGCCAAATTAGCAAATGAAATCGCCAATAAATTTAGTGAAAAAATTGAATCTTTTGTAAAAGAAAAATACGCTTATAGAAACTCAGTAATCGCTAAAATTCCGAATTATGAAGCAAACTATAATACCAGAAACTTCGAATCAATTTTAGCATCCATTTCTGAAATGAAAAACGCTGAAAAAGACCAAATAAAGTCAGAGATTTTATGGGAAATGATGGAAGAATATAAATATATTGAAACGGCTGTAGAAGCCCTAAACGATTTGATTAAAATAAAAAAGAATAACCAAGCTCCCGCTGATTTGGTTGGCGTTAAATTTCGTGGGTTTGTCATAGGTTCAGACAAAAAAGGATTGCAAGTTTCATCAGAAGCGGGAAGCATGACAATCCCTTGGGTAAAAGTTACCGATGAACAACTTGGCAAACTATTAGCTTTTTTATCGAAAAACATTGAAGTTTCTTATAAAATTCCAATTGCAATTCACTTACTAGGCAATTCTCAAGAGGCATTTCAGCTTTTATATCAAAGGGCTTTGGATAACCCAACAATTATGGTGAAGTACAGTCGATTCTATTTTCAAACTCTTTTTTATTTTAGAAAACACATGGCAACTCAAGTAGATCAACAAATTGAAACCGCCCAAAAATTATTTAATAACAAAGATACATCTGGTGCCATAAATATTTTGACACAAAGCTTACTAAATATTAACAAGATAAATTTTTTGAGAGACCAAATCGGCAAAATTCATACAACCATGGCAACATTTAACAAATAATATTTATATCTGGTTAAAAATATTAATAAAAATGCTTAAATGTTGATTCGTTAGTAACTTGCAAATTTAAATAAAATATTAGGGTATACCAAATGTCTATCACATTAGAAAATGAATTGATTTCGATCAAGGTTAACGAAGTAGGTGCTGAGTTAGCTAGCCTCTTTAAAAAAGATACTCAAACTGAATTTCTTTGGCAAGCTGACGCTAAATATTGGGCACGCCATGCACCCATTTTATTCCCCATCATTGGCAAATTAAACAATGACCGCACCGTGATCAAAGGCAAACAATGCAAAATGGGTCAACATGGCTTTGCCAGAGATTTAACGCATGCGTTAATAGAAAAATCAAAAACTCATGCCATTTTTCAAGTGAAAAGCTCCGCCGAAACCCTAGAAAATTACCCCTATGAGTTCGAGCTAACTTCTAAATATGAAATTAAAAATACCTCAACAACCATAACCTATTCCATCAAAAACCCAACCGAAGAATCTATGTATTTTTCATTTGGCCTGCACCCAGCCTTTCGTTGGCCAATTCACCCAAAGGATAACAAAGAAAACTATTTTATTGAATTCGAGAAAAATGAAATTGCCGAACGAATTGTATTTGACAATGGTTTTATTACAGGCGAAAAAATACCATGGTTGAAAGATGAAAACAAAATAAAACTTTACGATAGCCTTTTTGAAAAAGATGTTTTAATCTTCAAAAACCTGCAATCACAAAAAGCTACCCTTAAGTCATTAGACCATAAAAACTCCATAGAAGTTCTCTTTAACGATTACCCCTATTTAGGAATTTGGACAAAACCAGGCAACCCTTTTATTTGCATAGAACCTTGGTTTGGCATAGCTGATAATAAAAATGCACCTAAACCATTTGTTGATAAAGAAGGCGTTCAAAAACTAAAAGCAAAACAAACTTTTGAATGCTCTGTTGTTTACACCATTACCTAGCTTGTAGCCAACAATCAAATTACTGTATTACATTTGTTAACGCAAACTCTAGTTGTATTTTATTGCCTGCGATACTGGCAATTTAATAATAAACTTTGTGTTACTGCTACGGTTATCATATTGTAATGACCCACCATGCGATTGCAAAATTCCTAACGATATGCTTAAACCCAAACCTGTACCTTTACCCACTTCCTTGGTAGTAAAAAACGGTTGCATTAATTTTTCCGCAACTTGAGGGGGTATTCCTTTTCCACTATCAATCAATTCAATCGTAACTGTTGTATCATTCAGTTTTTTGACTATCAATCGAATCCATTTTTCTAGCAAATGCTGAATAGCATCATAAGAATTATTCAATAAATTCAAAAGAACTTGTGAAATCTGTGTGGCACGACCTTCGACATGAATATCAGTAAATTCATCAACTAAGATTTCAATACCGTGAATCTTAAACTTTTCTTGGCATAAACCTAAAGTATCTTGAATTACTGTTTTAATCGAAATTTCTAGGAAAGGGTCTTTATCGGCATTTCTGGAAAATGCACTTAATCCTTTCACGATGGAAGAAATCCTCAAAGTGGTATCCTTGATTTTTTTTATGTCCTCCATCGCAATTGCTAAGTCAAAAGATGGTTTTTGAAAATTTCGTTCTAATTTACTACTAAAACCAAGCAAAATCGATAAAGGGTTATTGATCTCATGTGCAACCCCACCAGCCATTTCACCAAGTGATGCCATCTTAAATGCTTGAAATAACTTGATTTCGTCTTGCTTACGCTTAGTAATATTACGACCAAAACAGGCTAACCCCGTAATAACATTATCCACATATATGGGGCTAATGTTCATCTCAAGCCAACTCTCCTGAACCCTATCCGAAAAAGGAACATAATATTCCACCTTCACTTTTTCGCCCTTTAAAGCCCGTAAATATAATGCCTCCCAAAAGTCAATCATTTCTTTTGGGTAATGTTCGCGCAATAAAACATTCATTCCTGGTACAAAATCAACCCCAGAAAAATATTTAGCGCTTGCTATAAAAGATTTATTACAGGTAATCAAATTAAAATCTCGTGTTATGCTCCAAATAAGATCCTCGGTACTATTGATTAAAACTTCCTTTTCGCTTTCCCCAATTTCTCTTTTTAATTCAGCAATCTTCCTAGAAGAAATATCCTCTAACACATAACAATAAACCTGTTCAATATCAAAACTATTTATCGACAAAGTTTTTAAATTAACCCACTTCTCAACACCATCATGTGTTAAAATTTTAATATCACAATCCGTCGATTCTTTTTTATTAAAATAATTTTCTTGAAAATTTTGATATAATTTTTGGTCAGCTGGGCTTACAACCATCATAAAACTCTTAGATTTTAGTAAATCAATTGAGAATCCAGTGAGTTTTGTCATTGCAAAATTAGCATCAATTATGATCCCGTTTTCATTTATTAAGACATAGCTTACAGGCACATTTTGGTATAAATGAAAATATTTAAAAAAGGAACTCTTAAATTGGGCTAACTCTTTTTCAAGACTTTCAACTTTTTTACTTAATTCTTCACTAGTTGAGGATTGGCTAGTCAAAACTTTAGAATCTACATGACTTTGCAGAGAGTGCTGTTGCTTCTCAGTCAATTTTTTCTCCTAGAACATAATTACTGGATAGTTACAAACTTTAAACAAATCAGCGAACTTCTATATAATATAAGGAATTTTTAATATTTACAACATTTTGTAATTATATTTGTTAGCTTGTTTTGACTAAACTCGATAAAATAGTGTTCTTAATTTTCAAAAATTCGAGGATAGAAATAAATAACTTAAAATTTTTTAAAAGGTCACTCATGAAAATGCCAAAAATCATAATATTGACTTTTATTTTATCACAAATAGTATTCAGCATGGTATTTTCAAACGAGCCGAGTAAATCAGCGGTTAGTGTGCAGAACGCCTTCCCAAACCTAAAATTTAAAAACCCCGTTGACTTAACTTTTGCTGATGATGGCTCAAACAGAATTTTTGTAGTGGAAAAAAGAGGCCGAATTCAGGTGTTTGAGAATGACAGCAAAACAACAGCCGCTTCTGTTTTTTTAGATATTTCGACTTTGGTGCATGATAGTGGCGAATGTGGCTTGTTAGGTTTAACTTTTCACCCTAAATTTAAAACTAATGGATACTTTTTTGTAAATTATACAACCAAAAAGCCAGTCAAAACAATTATAGCCCGATTTGAAGTAGACCCAAAAAATAAAAATCAAGCCTTGCCTGAAAGCTTTTTAAGCATATTGGAAATTGATCAGCCTTATGAAAATCACAATGGCGGCCAAATTGTTTTCGGTCCAGACGGTTTTCTTTATATAGGCATGGGCGATGGTGGTTCAGGGGGTGACCCTAAAAATTTTGGGCAAAACTTAAATAGCCTTCTAGGAAAAATGCTACGAATTGATATCGACAAACCGGCAAATGGCTTACATTACAGCATTCCTGCTAGCAACCCATTTGTAAAAAAGTCACCTGAAATCAGAGAAGAAATTTATGCCTATGGCCTTAGAAACCCTTGGCGCTTTAGTTTTGATACAAAAACAAAAAAACTATGGTGTGCCGATGTTGGCCAAAACCTATGGGAAGAAATTAGCATCATAACTTCTGGTGGCAATTTCGGCTGGAAAATCATGGAAGGTAAAAATCGTTTCAACAACAGCAAAGATGACACAACAAAGTTAATTCCACCCGTTTTCGAATACAAACATACTGATGGCAATTGCTCCATCACTGGCGGGTTTGTCTACTATGGTAAAAAGGTAAACCCATTTTTAGGGCATTATATTTATGGAGATTATTGCTCAAAAAATGTCTGGAAATTAAATACCAACAACTACCAAAATTCCTTTGTCGCAGTAGCCCCTTCTAGTATTAACGCATTTGGTGTGGATAGTAAAAATGAATTATATATGTTATGTAACGATGGAATAATATACGAATTTGTTCCAAATAATAACTAGGCAGATAAAGAAACCTTAGAGGGTGCATTCGCATTATAATGTAGTTTTGTGGTAACTACTCAGCAAATTTTAGATTCACCAAGTATAGACGGGTTTGAAACCCGTCTATACTGCGCCAATTGTAAAAAAAAATAAAAATACACTGAGTAGATATGTTTGGGTGTGTTCGCCGTATGAATTCACCGAAGCTACATCATGAGGCGACCACACCCAACCTTAGTAGCTATATCGATCATTCAGCCAAGGTTCCGCCGAATTGCTATAACCGCGCACTTCCCAGTAACCTGGCACATCCTTTTCAACAAAAGTAATAGTCTTAACCCACTTAGTGCCCTTCCATGCATATAACTGTGGCGTAATTACACGCACAGGCCCACCATGCTCCTTTGATAAAGGCTTGCCTTCCCATTCATATACCAAAAGCACATCATCCTTTAAACCTTCTTCTAATGAAATATTTGTCGTGTAGGGAACTCCACTTGGGTCAGTGTCATAGCCTTCAAAAAGAATATATTTCACTTGAGGGAACAACCCAACCTGCTGAGCAATACTTGAAAGCCTGACCCCTTTCCAATGATTGGCAAAACGGCTCCAAGTCGTAACACAATGAAAGTCAGAAACATCTGTTACTTGCGACAAACTCATAAAGCCTTCCCAATCATATATGGTAGGGCGAGCAATCAAACCATTCACTGTAAGCTTCCAATTTTCCCTTAGTAATTCTGGTGTCATCCCGAGATCTAAAACCGGCCAATCTTTTACACTCTTCTGACCAGGCGGCAACTGTGGCATTCCGTGCTTATTTAACTCACCAGAACCCTGAGGTATTCCATCTTCGAACCTTTTACCTTCTAATCGAGCCTTCCGATAGGCGGCCAGCTTTTCCTTAGATCTGATTTTATTGATTGACATAGGTTATATAAACTTTCTTCTTAAATACCTTTCCCATTATATATAGAGTTTTTAAAATTTCCTCGTTCTGCGCGGCCTAACAATATCACTTCTTTTAGGCTTTGACCTCACTTTTTCTCTGACAGCAGGAGTTTCAACTTCATCCACTTCCTGCTTTTGCCTACTTCTCATATTCCGCGGTCTTACATTTTTTGAGTTTAATCTCCTATCACCTTTTGCTTTTTCCTCTGATGAATTGCCTTGCAGAATACCCCAAATAACTAAACCAATACCAACTACCACTAATGCACCTGAACTTCCCGTACCCTTAAGAACCAGTGCACCACTCAAACCTCCTATGATGAAAACAACACCCGCAATAATATGACCCATAATGCCTCAAAAAAACTGTGAACAAAAAATTCAAAGGATTATGCATATGGCAATTAAATTGCAAGTACAATTTAAAGACAATTATGTTTGTACAGTGTTATTTTAAGAATTAGTTCGATCTAAAAATGGCTCAAAGCAGAGTTTGTTCCATTAAATCAACCTCGGATATCAATCGACCCATATCATTAATGCGAAAGGTTTTTATTTCAAATGCGGCTAATCTTATTTGAATTTCAAAGTGCACGGCTGGTATCTTTAAACTCGTTTCGCTCACAATTTCAGAAGGGTTATATATTCTCACAATCCAACCTTCCCCATCGCCTGCTTGCTTTAACGCTTGTAACTGAACCACAGGGTTTCCAATTTGAACCCCAGGCAGCATAACCTGGCCATGCCCAGACGGAAAAAAAGAAAGCGCCATTGGCTTTTGATTTAAGACCAAGGCTTCCTGCTCAATAGAATCTAAACGACTATTTAGAGCAGAACCACTTACTCTAAATATAAATAATCTTTCACCCTGATCAATGCGTGGCAAAAATCGGTCTTGTGGCACAATCGGTCTTTCACCAATTGGATGCCCGCAATACGATGGGGATCGTAATAATGACAAACGCAATTCGCCATCCAGACAATCAGAACCATAGATGCCATCGTTAATTATACTTAAGGCCACATTTCTTTTACTATCTGCAAGCATTACCCATTGCTGGCAAACAAATTCTTCGCCAGTAGTTGGCAAACTCTCAATACCACAAGCAACTTGACCTAAACAACGATCACTTTGCAATGTGGAAGGCACACTCCATTTTAGCATTCGATCTTTCTCATTCCAAAAGATGCGCACTTGCACTTCCATTTCAAAACCTTGTTTAGGAATCTTATAGGTTTGCACTGCAAAAGAATCACCATAACCAAAAACGGCTTCTATAACTGTGCGCACCTCTCCTTCTTCTATGACTCTAACCGACTCAATGATATTTCCTTTTTGCAAACCAGAAAATTGACTTCCTTTTTCAGGGCTTAACAAGGTAAAGGAACCTATCTTTTGACGAAAGCTACGAACATTCATTGCCCAAGGGTCTTCATTATCATTTATGACAATCAATTGAAAGGCATTCGTTTTTAGAAAGTCAACTCCATCAACCACATATCTCTCTAACAGACCTGTTTTTACATTAATTTCTACTAACAAGTTTTTGTTATCAAGAATAAATTTGTCATTAACAGGAAGCAAAATAGGTTTTGGTCGACTTGGTATGATTTGCAGCTTGCAATCAAATCGATTCATACAGGAAGGGGCTAATTCAGCTTTAAAAACAACTCTCTTACGCCAATCTAAAGATAAATTGCTATTTTCTTTTTCTACTTGCGTAGGCATTTCAGATTGCTCCTTCACCACAGTCGCAACAGTAAATTCATCCTTCCAATTTTGATCTGCAAGCATAAATTCACACTCAAACAAACCAACAATTGACCAGGGATGTGGGTTATAAATTAGTATTGGAATTTCACCCTCCATCGGGGCTACTTGACCACTTGCTAAGGCAAAAAATGCTTTTGCCTTATGGCGCGAAAGAATTTCTAGACCATAATCCATTAATCGCAAACCCGCTTCTTCCACACCTTGCACGGAACTTCCTGGCAAAATATCATGAAATTGGGCTGTAGCTAAAGCTCGCATTACTTCATTTAAACTTTCTGCGGGGTAGACCATTCTTTTTTGCATCGCAGCATTCGCCAACATTTTTTCAGTAATAAAAAGCTCGCTCTCTAATAAACGATGTTTTTGTTTGATTCTAATTTGAGAAGTATAACAGCCAATCGCCCAGGAATTCAAATCTCTTTCTACTCGCGGCAATACCACTCCAGATGCTCGAAGTGCATAAAAATAGGCCTCAGGTGTAGAATGCTTAATATTTATATCTTTGGTATTTCTGATGAGTTCGTCCAAATCAGAAACATCTTTGCGAGATGGTCCACCCCCATGATTTCCTACACCCCAAAGGCGCATTGAAACTACTTTGTTCGCAACATATTTATTTTTATATTCCAACACTTTTTCTGCAGCTTTACCAAGCGGTGTGTTATAACCAACCTCTGAACGCTTTACTGTAATTTCAGAACCATCATAACCTACCCAAACAAATTCACTTGAAGGTAGTGGGCAGTCTTTATTATTGGGTCTTGTGACAATATAACTGTCAAAACCACTTTTTTTTAGCAATTGAACTAGCCCTCGCGTGTGCCCAAAGGAATCAAAATTAATGGCAGTATGAGGCACGACTCCAAATTTTTCGTAAAACCATTTTCTACCAAGCAACATATGACGAATAAATGATTCACCACAAGGCATATTGCAATCTGGCTGCAAATGCCACCCTCCCATAATATGCCATCGTTTGGCTTTTACTAGCCTCTGTATTCGCTGAAATAACTCAGGCTCAAAAGATTCTATCCATTGGTATAACAAAGCTTCATTGTGACAAAAAATAAAATCATCTGAAGCGTCACAACAATCAGCTGCCGCACGAAAGGTCGAAACTGTCGCGGCAGCACCTTCTTCCCATTCCCATTGCCAGTAAGGGTCAATATGTGCATTACTAATTAAATGTAATTCTGGCTTCATTGGTTTACCTTATAACAATCCATATTTTAAATTCTACAGATTCTAAACCTAAAACCATAAATGCAAAGGCTAATATGCATGCGAAATTTTAATTGCCAATTTAATTTTAAAGAATAGGTTTACCTAAAAGAGATTCATCTTGAGTGCCCCAATTTGCACCATGATCATACTTAGAATTATTTCCAGAATGTATTTTAAATTTACCATAACATAATTTTCTCAAAATATTTGCTGGCCTCAAATGCCAACTTGCCCAACCAAGCGGTGACTCTTGATTGGCATCTAATAACTCTTTATTTGCACCAGCTGCTAGTAACAAATCAATAACTTCTTCAGAGCCAAAAGCTGCTGCACGATGCAATGGAGTTTCACCTTTGGTTTTCACATCACGCATAAAAGAATCTGTATTCACATGCGGTATCGTTTTTATATTTGGGTTTGCCCCACTTGCTAAAAGCATCTTAACGATAATATCATAAACAGGGCGATTCGCTTTGCAAAGGGCTGAATGTAGCAGACTTTCACCCGAATCTTTTTGGACAAAATTAACATCCGCACCATTTTCAATTAAAAACTGGCAAAGCTGCCAATGCCCATGAAAAACGGCACCGCCTAAATCAAAATTTTCACCCAAACACCATTTTCATCAACATGATTAGCAACTAAACCGCTCTCTAACAATTCAAAAATTAAATCTGTTCTTCCCTCAATTATTTTTTTATCATTAGGAATTCCTTTTAACGATTTAATCGTTTAATAGTATACACATTTCAATACAACTAAAAAGCAATATTAAATGTATTATTATTTGCCCATCATTTCTAAATGAACATAAAACTCCAAGATGTCTTTCTCAGGACTTTCATCTGACGCGCCAGTTAAACCAAAATCTTTTAAATCAAATCTGAATTTAGCGTTTAAAATTAAAATCGCTTTATTTTTCTTGACGATGGGCTCTAAACTAAATTCCACTTTCAAGGGTATTGTCTTATCTTTAAAAGTGAATTTACCCGATACATCAAAAATACTTTCGTTGCCAATTATTAAGTTAAAATCTACAGGTGCTGCAGAATAATCGAAATTAAAACTTGCAGTTGGAAACCCAGCAGCATTTATCATGTCTTTACCTAATATGGCAGCATCTAACTCTATATCGCCCATTGTGACAGAATCCATTTTTACAATAAAATTTCCATTTACCTCTTTTTCTTTCTCAGTGGAATTTACCTGCAAAGAACCACTAATAGTTTTGGCAAACCCACTATAATTTTCGTTGGGTGGTGCCAAGCGAAATAACACCGTGCCTTTATTGCCTGATTTCGAGTCAAAAACCCATTCATTCGGTATTTCTATATTTACACTCTCGTTTAATGTTTTCTTTTTTTCTTCTACTTTTAATCCCAATTCTTCCCAAGTTACAATTTTAGTTGCACTAGAAACGCAATCAAAATCATCACCAAAGGTACTGTTTATTTTTTGCTTTTTTATTTCTTCTTCCATTCGGGCAGTTGCTTGTTGAAATAGTATTTCAAAATCCTTCCAACCGCCAACAAATGGCGATTTGCCTGTAGACCATATTGGCACCTTGCAATGGAACTGAGAAAATAAAGCCGCTGACAAATACAACTGCCCTTCATTAGAAACCCAAGGGTAAAAATCCATATAGAAAAAGCGATCAGAGCGATTGCTATTTATATGCTCCTTAAGGGTATATCCGTGCAGCTCCTTTAATACAATTTTAAAAGCTTTTTCATGAAAAGTTTTATAATTATAATTTTTTGGTGGCGTACCAGTCACTTCTGTGATTTTAATTGGCACACCAATATTGGCTCTGCCAATTGTTTGAATAGGTATATTTTTATAAGTGCCTAACAATTCAGATTGCGAAATATTTTGACTTGTTTCAATAAAATTTGTTATACGATCAAAAGACAAATACCGCCCTTGAAAGATTGAGCGACCCGTTGGCCCATAAAATATAATTGCCGGTAGAGTTGTAATTTCTGCAGGTAAGCCACCAGCTGACTCTAACAATTGAAACTTTACATTCGACTCTTCTGCTAATTTCTTTATTTTTTCCAGTGCATTTTTTTCAAAATTCTGAGAAACAACCGTTTTTTCAGAATTTACAAAAACAACCAATTTTGAAAAACTCTCTTTTTCTTCACTTTTAATTTCGCAAACAAATAAAATTAATAACAAAAGCAAAATATTGATTTTCATTTCATTAGCCTTTAAAAATTGCTGCTACTTGTTTAGAGTAGCAGCAAACTAGTTATTTTACAAAAGAACCTGTGATATTGCCTGTAATAACAATTTCATTTCCGACTTTTGATAAAAACTCACCCGCTTTAATTTTAAAATCATCTCTCTTAACCGTAAAAGTAGTCTTTAAAACTAACAAGTCACCTTTTAGTTTTGGCACTCTTTCTTCCAATTTATCTTTATGATACACTGCCGTAATATTAAGTTCCATTTCTTTTGAAATGCCTTTGATCTCAACATTACATTTCACTTTTAAATTAAACTCATTTTCCGATTTGTTAGTTGATTCAATTACTTCTTTCAATTCCACTTTAATATTAGGAAATTTGGCAGCATCCAACCACATTTCACCTTTTAAGTGTTTGCTCATATCATCATTTGCCATTTTAATACTATCTACAGCAAGTAAAATTTCACCCTTTAAACTTTTGCCATTTGTACCGTCAAAAGAAACTTTACCGCTTACCCCTGAGCCCAAACCACCAAATGGTTCAAGTGGAGAATCTAACGAAAACATAATCGCATTAACACCTTTTTGATCTTTAAAATCAAACTCATTAGCAAACAAACTACCTTGAAACAAAACTCCAAACAAAACTGCCAAAACAAAACTTCTCATTTTTTAACTCCTTTTTCATTAAATTTTTCTCTTAACACATTAACCAATTCATTTAACCTAATTAATTCAACCTTGCTCAAGCCAGAAAAATTTTCTTGATGAATTACTGCTAATTTTTCATCAAGACCTTCTAAAACCTTTTGACCTTTTGCCGTCAAATGCTGAAGCACAACACGACGATCACCTTCCAACTTACCGCGTTCCACAAATTCAAGTTTTACCAAACGATCAATAAGGCGCGTAACATCGGGTACGCGCGCTAACATTCTGTTTGAAATTTCAGAACAAGGCAAACCTTTTTCACCCGCCCCTCTTAAAATACGCATAATATTGTAAGTTACCTCCGTCAAACCTACTTCATCAAACAACTCTTCACACTGAGAAGACAAACCATACAAAGTTACTTTTAAATTCAAAAAAACTTCCTCTTCTAATAAACGAAAAGGCTTCGACATTTTTAGTTGTTCTTGTAGTGTTTTCAATCTTCCTCTTTCTGCAAAGTTAATTTGACTCATCAGAGGCAAAATAATACTTAAAGATTATTTGTTGTCAACAAACATTGTTTAAAATAATTAAATATATTTGCAATACGAAAACTATAGCGAGAGAATTTCTCTAAATTATTATATAACTTAGCAAATTGTAACAAATGTGAGCTCTTTTGTTTTTATTTAATTTTCAGGTCGGCGTTTGAATGAAGCCGCAAAGTCACTTCCCACAAGAATTTCTGCAACCAGTGTTTGGTGATACTGCCAAATAATTCCAAAACCAAATTAGATTGCAAAAAAACCAGAAGCGGGGGCCTAATCAGGGTCTGGTTCAACAAGTGTGTTCGGCTCATAATGTGTCTTGGTAACACTTTTCAGCGAACCGCAATTCATGACATGCGTAGAGACGGGTTTCAAACCCGTCTCTACCACTCTCTCAGCAGCAACCCCAAAAATTAGAGTTCTTACAAAAAACACACCTTTATAAAAGCTTCACAAAACCACATCATCGAACGAATGCGCCCGATTCAACAAATTATTGTCTAATATAGGAAAAATCATCAAACGGTCTTTCATCATCTTTGAACTTTTCTGCCGTTTCTATTATTTTATTTTCAATTCTCAAAAAGGCTTCTACAACCTGTTTGTCGTAATAGTGGCCTGTTTTTTCCAAAATAAATTGTTTACTTTCTTCATGTGTATAGGCTTTTTTATAAATACGAGCCGATCGCAAAGCATCATAGCAATCGGCCAAGGCAACAATTCGTGCACTAAGTGGAATTGCCGAACCAACCAGCCCTTTTGGATACCCAGACCCATCAACTCTTTCGTGATGCCCCAAACAAATATCTCGAGCCATTTCTAAAAACGAGGCATGAGCACCTTGATTAATAGCCTCTTCCAAAGTTTTAGCCCCAATAATTGGGTGCATTTTCATAATCTCCCATTCTTCCGCTGACAATTTGCCAGGTTTAAGCAAAACATAATCAGGGGTTCCTACTTTACCAATATCATGCAATGGGCTTGAACTAAAAATGTCGATGACAAATTGCTGGTTTACTTCTGGGAAAACACGATGCTCCAATAAATCTTGGGCTATCATTTGAGAATAAGTTCGCATTCTCTCTAAATGCATACCCGTCTCATTATCGCGTGATTCCGCTAAACTAGCCAGGGCCATCATTGTAATATTTTGCGTTGCCATTATTCCAGTGCTGCGCTCTTCGATGCGAGCTTCTAACAAAAGCTCTAATTCTAAGGCTGTTGTTATATCTCGAAAAACCTCTATTTTACTCAACACTTTTTTATCTTTGTCTTCTATTTGCAAACATTTTCTTTCGATATTCACAATTCGCTTGTGCCGATTCACTAAGGTATCACGACAGAAAAACTCACCTTGCTTCTTTCGCACCTCCGCAAAACTTTCTTTGAAACTCAAAGCCGAATAAACCTCTTCTAATTTTTGTCCCATAAAATAGGAAGCTTGATAACCAGTTAATAGCTCTGCTTCATGATTCATGAATTCAAGCTGCATTTCCTCATCATAAACAATAATTCCAACTGGCATTAACTCCATAATGTTTAAAGATTTTAAATGGCCTTTGGCTAATTGAATGTTTAGATATTCTAATTGTTGTTTCAAATTTTGATTCAAGTTTTGAGTGATAGAATATTTGACAAGAATTTTTAATCGATTTAAGAATTCCTTCAAATGCAATGGTTTTAGAATTAAATCATAGTAACCTTTGTCACTATATTGCAATATCAAATCTCTTTCGCCAACATCACTACAAACAAACAAAACAGGCAAATTCTTGGCAATCTTGTTATTCTCTATTAACGAAATAAAATTACTTTGATCTTGCAGACTTGAAAACTCAACCACCATCACAAGCGGTTTTACCTTTTCAATAGATTCCAAAATTTGTGATTGATTATGACAACTAACAAGTGAAAAACCTTCAGTTCCACAAACTTCCGTTATATTCGTTAACAACTCGCTTTGTTTATCAAAAACCAAAATATTCATTTTGAGGTACTTTCTTTTGATACACTCTCATTGTTTTTAATTTGCAAATCTTCTTGTTTGTCCGATTTGCCTTCTATCAAGGTTATCAGCAATGGTATCATCGAAATTGGCAAAAAAAACCATACAAACCATCGACCCGTATAATATTGATAAAAAAAACAAAGCACCCCTACAATCAAAATCGAAACAACATTTCTTTTGATAGCAAAATGAAATTTAGTGCTCATTTTGAAAGCTGAGATACCTTTCCATCCTTCCAATACACCATCGGACGATTATTATAAACCCAGCGTTTATAGGAATTATATTCAGATGAAAAAACTTGAATATCTGATGGCTTACCCCAACTAATCAAAACTTGTTCTTCGGTCATACCAATACTGACTACTTTTCCGATAATATTTTTCTTGATCTCTTCTGATAATTCTGGGTGATCTAACACATATTGTTCCTGCGCAGAAATAACAGGCTCACTTTCTGTTTTTTTGCCACAAGCTATAACCGTTAAAACAAATATTACTAATAAAACATATTTTATACTTTTCATATTTAACCCTTGAAAATACATGACTTCCTTTTACTTTTTATTTTTTTTACCACAAAGCGAATAAGACATCCTAAAATTTCTTTTCTTTATTTTAGTATGATTCGCTTCCACTTCTATGTTTTGGCCAAACTCCAAAAATTCGCCAGGCTTCCATTCGTACATAATATTATTAATTTTTTTCCCGCCTTCTAAATAAGTGCCATTGGTACTGCCCTCTTTTCTTTTGCCATTAGCAGCAGGTAGCGAACCATAATCCACATAATGCAAACCGCCACTATAAAACAGTACTAGGCCATGTTCACGAGAAACCGTTAAATCCAATTCACCATTTTGCAAAACAGGAAAAAAATGATTAAACGGAAATCTTCCTACACGCACAATGTCACACATTAATAATTTCCCTAAATCATACATTAATCTTTCGCCAATTTTTTTATATTGCCAATTAATAGGCGGTGTTTTTTTCTCCGGCACAGGCACACTGACAGGGTCGCCTGACAGAGAAGGTATGATTACAGTCGGGCGCTTACCTTGTTCTTGAATAGCAATATTCGATGGCCCTAAATCAATATCTAATCTAAAATATTCCAATTTAAAAACAGGCTCTTCATTTATTATGAAAGACTTAACTTTTTGATCGTCCTCACTTAAGGTGCCTAACATCCCTTCATAGTTTTCAAGTGTAGCAATTCTTGTAAAATCTTGTGCTTTAGCCAGTAAAATGGACGAGTTTTCTATAGTTTCTTTCATGATGCCTAAATCGGTAAGTTTTCTGTTTTAAAAGCACCCGTATTATATATATTTGACGACCTATTTTCCACTTTAATATATGATTTTACCCCTCTATACTTTGAAATTTGCAGGTCTAAAAATGACTATTCATTAAACAAGATGCTAAACTGATAATATTCATTAAGGGATAATCGCCCACTTCGGCTAGTGAAAAATTACTTAAAAGAGTCTAATGGGTAAAATAAAGGCAAAATAAACATTACAAAATTACCTGTAAAATGAAACAAAACACAACCCCATAAACTTTGATATTGTTCATAAATATAACAACATATTAAACCACAAGCAAAAGTTTGAAGCAAAATTGAAAAATCGAATTCATGGCACAATGCAAATACCAAAGAATTTAGAATCGTTGCCAGAATAAAAGGCATTTTTTTTCTGAAAGCAATAAACAAAAAACGCCTAAAAAGCAACTCTTCAAATATGGCAGCGCCAAGACAACCCACCAATATAAAGAACAAAAAATAAAAGGGGTGCGTATTTAGCTTTTGTTGCTCCAAACTCTGATTAACAAAATGCGAAAAGAAATAATCCTCGTTGTGTATATAAAAATAAAAAATTTCAATAAAAAAAAGAAAGATTCCAAGCCCAAACATAATACTGATACTCAATTGCAAAGACCTACCAACACTATATTCAAGTGATTTAGAATTAGATTTCAAAATTTTAATTAATATCAAGCTACCAATAAACTGAAAAAACCCTATCATTAACAATTCAAAAACTTGTGGTAAAACCACACTCATCGGCACCAAACACCAAATGGAATAAGGCGCAAAAACTCTGGATGTTTCTATCAAGTAATCGATATCACGACCCAAATAATAAACCCCATTTCCTGAATAAAGCCTTCCGCCTTCTTCGATTGGCATACCATTTACTATTACTGATAAAATATCTGGTCCAAATTTATATAATAAAATTAGCAATGCAAAGATTATCAAAGGGTTATTAAGGAGCCGATTCAAGCTTTACCTCCTCTGGCCAATTGTCTCGCATGACAAGAATTTTCTTTAAATGACTGATGACATAAGGGTGTGCTTCAAAACTAGAAATTATTTTCAAGGCCTGATCAGTACTAGCGTTTTTTATGCTTCCTAATACCCTGACAACTCGCGTACGCACAAGATAAGATTGTTCATTAACCCAAGATTTATTGGCAATAAAATTGACCAAACTCTCATCATTAAATTTTGCTATAAAGCTCAAACACCACATTCTGACTCGTTCATCTTCATGCAACAAGGAAGTCAAAACTTTTTCAGTAATTAATTCTTTGTTTCTAATAAAATTTTGGTCAGTTGGCGAGTCAATAAACCTCTCTGTCAATGCTCTAAGCGCAGCGACCTTGGTTAAAGTGTCCTCTGCATCGACTTTATGAATTAAATCAACTATGCTAACTTTAGAGTTATGTCGCATATAGTATGATTTTCGCAAAAAATCTTGATAAGTTACAATTTTCGAAATAACTATACTCACTGACAATACAACAAGTAAGCCCACAATTAATACAAAAATATGCCGAAATTTTCTAGGACCTATTCTTCGATAAAAACCATAAATAACTAAAATACTCACAAGTGAAATCAGAATTAGAAATCCCAAACGCTTATAAAAGGAAATTGTAAAATTACGCGATCTTTCCACAAACAAAAGAAAAGAACGATTTTGATCCTTAAAATGCCAAATTTTTATTAATTCTGACGCAATATTCGACAATTTGTAATTAAAATGCCAAGATAATGGAACTAACTCATTCGTTAAGGGTTTCGTACTTTTACTACTGTTGCTATTAAATAACATCACTCGATTTTTATATTTTTGTATTAAATCAATAGAATTGCTAACAAAAGCTTCTTCCATGATGATAACATCAACCTCATTTAATTTTAAGTATTTTCGAAGCTCTTGTACATCGTGAATTGCTTCTAAGCGTCTTAAATAAGGCCTATTAATCATTACATTGATTTCTAACTCGATATTTCTTTTAGCAATTGTTAATGAAGTTTCCTCAGGGCATGCAATCACAACATGCAACCCCTTGCCACCATAACCAGAAATTTGATACAATAAAGGCGAATAATGATAATAATAATCCTTTACATTTGATAGCGGCTTATCATAAAAAAACACATCTCTTGCATAGTCTAAGCTTTGTGACCATAACTGATTCGTTGAAATAAAAAGAAAATATAAAAATATAAAAACCCTCATAATGGCCTTTGTGAAATATTAAAAGGCATTTTTCTAGAAAAATAGGAAAATAAAAAATATGAAAAAAACGAAACAGGTACGAAAATCAGCCAATATATTGAGGTAGTTGGTAAAAAATATAGCATCCCTTGAAAACATCCTAATACAAACAATAAAATTATTTTATTCTGAATGTATCCACTCCAAAATTTTAACAATAAACAAATCAGCAGTTGCTGTGCACCAAATAAAAACCCACCTCCTAAAAAAACTAACAAAATAGCTGCATATAAAAAATCTTGATTAGTAGCATAAAGCCCAATTTCATCAGGCGGTAATTGCGCAAAACTTAAGTAGGTTGATACAGCTTGCGGGTCATATTTCATTTCCATCGCAATTGTTTTAATCATAAAAAAACAAAGCAAAACATAAAAACCAAATGCGTTTAAAATTACAAGCAACGAAGGTAAAAATAAATGCGAGAATAATTCCGCAATCCCACCTATTGATTTTTCCAATAAATAACTCGCTTTAGGGACATTTTTTTTCTCCTGATTTCGAGAATAGTCAAACACACGCTCTTCTAATGTTTCAACCCACCCCTGAATCACTTTTTGTAACGGCTCTTCTCCTAAAACCCAATTTTTTACTTCAATCTGAATTTCAGGATAATTTGATATATCCACTTGCATTTCAACAGTTGCAGGGTGACTCGAAAAAAAAGAACTGGTATTGCTAAGCACATTCTTAGATTTTTTAACGAAATGAAATCCCTCTACATTTATTAGATATTGAATCCAAGTTTTATTTTCAATTTGAAAATTTTTATTGATGTTGATTTTTATTTTCATTTTGAAAATTTTTAAAGGAAAGTTAGCGAAATTAGTTTCAATTAGATAATACTCTCTATTTTATGGAAGTATAATAACTTTGACATTAAAAACCTCAAAGTGTATAATGGGTTCCATAATAAATCTGCTGCTAGGAAGGTAATTTTACCTACCTAGATCAATTAAGATTAGAAAGGTTAACCGGTTAAAATTCGATAAAATGTCAAGCGAGGAACCCCCAACAAGAGATTCGACGCTAGAATTCAAAGTTACTTCTAACTTTCTAAGTAGTTTTTCAACATTAGCATTTCATTTCAACAACTATCGATTCCGACAAGCTAACGCATTTCTTAATGTGCTTAAATCTCTCAAATCATATTCTAATCATAAACCCATGTATATAAAGGGGTTATTGTTAATTATTCATAATAAACTAGCCCCACAAGTTAGGCTTTCGTTTTGATAAATAAAACTAAAAATAGGGTCGAAAAAAAGGAAAATAAAACTTACTATTCATTTAAAAAAAAGGAGTAAAAAGAATTTTAAACGCCTTTCGTTGGCAAAGTTCTGAGTAAAAATGGAGAATCTAGTTCTAATATTTATTATATCAGTGAGTCTGTTGGTTATTTTTTCAGCCTTATTCTCGATGATTGAAGTAGCAATTTTAACAGTACCTCTTTCAAAAGTTCAGGCGGAAAAGGATTTAGGAAATTCAGCCGCAGTTACTTTAATGAGGTTAAAAGAAAAGCTTGAAAATACGGTAGCAACTATAGTTATTCTGAACAATATGGTCAATATCGGCGGAACCTTTTTTATAGGTTTTATGGCTGAAAAATACTTGCAAGAATACCCTCTAATTCAAAAATATTTCATTCCTCCCCTAGTGGTAGCCTTGATCATTATTTTTGGTGAGGTAGTGCCAAAAATCGTAGGCGAAACCTTTAATACAAAAATCGCCTTAAAATCAGCCCATTTTATTAATGTAATGGGGCAATTTTTTTCCATTCCAATTCAGATGATGGCCTTCTTAACAAAGTTTATTCGCAAAAATAATGCTCCTTTAACAAGCGAAGATGCCATTATTGACCTAGTTAATTTAGGCGGAAAAAGCGGAGCAATTGAAGATTACGAACATGAAATCATTCGAAATATCTTTAAGCTAAATGACATTACGGCGAAATCTATCATGACGCACCGCGTTCACATGTCAGCTTTAGATGAATCAACTAAAGTTTTAGATCTTACAGCTGAAGAGCTAGCAGACTTACACAGTCGCATCATTATTTATGATGATGACTTAGACCATATCACGGGTATCGTTCTTCAAAAAGATATTCTTGTAGCTCATGCAAAAGGTAAAGAAATTCTAACTCTAAAAGAAATTGCTAAGCCATGTCACACCGTTTATGAAAATGTTACCGCACAACATTTACTAGAGCTTTTCAAAAAAACCAGACAACACTTATTTGTTGTTATTGACTCTGAGGGCGGCACCAGTGGTGTTGTTACCTTAGAAGATGTTTTAGAAGAAATTGTTGGCGATATTCATGATGAATCAGACGATTTAAACGAAGAAGAAATCAAAGAAGGCGAAAAAGAAGAACGCCTTTCTGAATTAAATTTAATTGGCCCGACGCATGTAGACGAATCAGAAACGAATGATTCTGATAAGAAAACAACAATAATGGATACCAATCAAAAAACTACTTTGATTGACGCTGAAAGATCATAGCTCTTTTACTTGAAAACATAACCTAAGCATCTGCTTTAATATCAAGCAACACAGATGCTTTAGGCTCTATGTGATTGATAATCCAACCACCTAAACAAACAGCACTTTCTCTGTCATATAAAACCACGGCTTGCCCTGGTGTTATAGCACGCACAGGCTCGTTAAATTTTACATGCAATTGCCCGTTTGCTAACACTTTCGCCACACACGGTTGAGGCGTTTGTCGATAACGAATTTTTGCATAAAACGGCTGGTACTCTTTTAATTGATTTATTCGACCCCATGTAAGATGAGTTGCTAAAAGTTCAGACTGCAAAAGAGCATCTTCTGGCCCAAGTACAATGCGCTTATTTTCCTTATCAATTTTCGTCACATATAATGGCTCTTTATCAGCAATTCCCAAACCCTTGCGTTGCCCAATTGTATAACGAAAAAGACCTTGATGAGTACCAAGCACACGCCCATCTACATGCCAAACTTCCCCTTCATGTTCATGCATATTGACTTTAATTTTGTCAGCATAAGAGCCGCCTTTTACGAAACAAATATCCATACTGCCTGGTTTATCTGCCGTACTCAAATCATATCGCTCGGCAATTTTACGCACTTCTTCTTTTGTTAGATCCCCTACTGGAAATACTGTGTTTTTTAAATTTTCCTGAGGCACACTAAAAAGAAAAAAGGATTGATCGCGTAATGCGTCATCCCCTTGTATAATAAAATGACGGCTGGTATCTTCGTCAAAGCCCAACTTGGCAAAGTGGCCAGTTGCAACAGCTTCAAAACCTAGCTTACGCACTTGTTCGTATAGATACCCCCATTTAATATACTCGTTGCAATTGGTACATGGTATGGGAGTACGCCCTTGAGAATATTCTTCTTCAAACGGTTTTACTACCTTTTCTTGAAAAACTTGCTCGGCATCAACGACATAGAAAGGAATACCTATTTTATTTGCAACCGCTCTAGCATCATTAACATCATCGTTAGAACAACAAGTTTTTGTACCTGCTTTTACGGCATTAGGGTCATCACAATCCCAAGTCTTAATTGTAAAACCAGCGACCTCATAACCCTGATCTTTCAGTAATGCCGCAGCAACAGATGAGTCAACCCCACCACTCATGGCAATTGCTATTTTCTTAAAAGGGTAATGCATCGTATTAAAACCATTCAAATTTTGGAAAATGGTGAATATTATCAAAAATTAAGCTAATTCCAACTATTCACACTATTCCTAATGGTGATTTGCTCATAAAGAAGGGGAAAATGCCGAGAAATACAATAAAGATACTCGAAATGAGCACCCCCGTAAATTACAGCAGAAAAAATAGGCAAAACTGATACAAATTACTTATATTTAAATTAACATTTTCATTGTATAATCAAAAAATGAAAAACATATAACATGCTTAAAAGTGAACAACTATGGCCAACCCTGAGCAAGATCTTAAACAGTCAGAAAACAATCAAGTTCGACTACAGCAGTTCAAAAATCAATTTGCCTTAATCCAAAGCGAAATCGAAAAACAAGTTATTGGTCAAAGAAGCGTTATCAAAAAAATCCTATTTGCTGTATTTATCGGTGGCAATGTACTACTTGAAGGTTTACCTGGCTTAGGCAAAACGACCCTTGCAAAATCTATCGCTCAAACTCTCGGGCTAAATTCAAAAAGAATACAATTTACACCTGACTTAATGCCAGCCGATATCACTGGCACAAATATGCTAGAACAATTACCAGATGGCAAAATAAAAGTAAAATTCAATGATGGGCCTATTTTCACATCCATTTGCCTTGCCGACGAAATCAATCGCGCAACACCCAAGACACAAGCGGCCATGCTTGAAGCTATGCAGGAAAAACATGTTACTATTGCCGGTGAAACAAAAAAATTGCCAGATACTTTTTGCGTAATTGCCACGCAAAATCCAATTGAGCTAGAAGGAACATACCCCCTACCTGAAGCACAAATGGACAGATTTATCTTCAAAATAAAATTAGAAGAAACTTCTTTAGATGATTTAATGGCTATTAGCGACCTCACAACTTCTGGGCAAAAACATAAAGCTGAAAAAGTAATTGGAGAATCTGATATCCTAAAATATCGTGAGGTAATCCTAACAATATTGGTACCAGAATACATAAAAAATTATGCGGCCAGAATCATAAGAGCAACTCAACCTACAAACAAAGAATCAACCAATATGGTGAAACAGTATATAAAATATGGGTCGAGCCCTCGTGGAATGCAAGCCCTAATTATGGCCGCCAAAGTTTCTGCCGCTACCAAAGGCGAAATTAGCATAAATGACGATGATATCAAAGAAGTTGTGTTTTCAGCTTTACGCCATCGTTTAATACTAAATTTTGAAGGCGAAGCAAAACAAATTAATACTGATGACATAATTAAAGAAATTTTGAAAACCGTAGAAGTAATTCCAAAAGGAAAATTATCTTGAAAAAATCTGCTGTACTAATTTTTTGCTTTTGCTTGATTTGCAAAATTTTGCCAGGGCAAGATAATGTTGTGCCGCCAAAAATCGAAGATGAATTATCAATTAAATTAAAGAAATTTGAAGAAAAAGTAGATTATGCAAAAAATATTAAAGAAATCTTAGAGTATGAACCATTACATGTTGAAGAAATCATATTTAAAAAACTCAAATACTATGAACAAAACAAGCCTGAAGCTCTAGCCCATGTTCTCGCTATTTTAGGCGAATATGATACGCCGCGTTCGTTACTTACACTTGCAAAATTTTCATCCCCTTTTATTGAAGGTATTGACAAAGACAAGTCAATTGAAAGACCAAGACATCTAAGAGTCAATGCAATCAATGCATTAATAAAAAAAACAACCCCAGATAGAATCAATTTAATATTAAAAGTAATTGATGACAAAGACCCTATTTTTCAATGTATCGTTTTAAAACTCCTACGAGAAAAACAAATCAAAGAAGCAATTGAACCTGCTTATGAAATATTTAAAAAACCATATTCCGATGAAACCCTAAGCGTTAAAACTGATGCTGCTTGTTTAATTTTAACAATATCAACCGACCCACAAATTAAAAATAGTGTTCTTTTAAACATGTTAATGGAACCCAATATTCATGTTCGAAAAGCGGGGCTCACTTTATTTAGTGTTGGCGGTTTTCCGGGTGATGCCGAAGTACGAAGAAAGCTAATTGATGTCATCAAAACCGCAAAACTTGAAGAACTAGAACTCGCCTGCAAAGCAGCCGGCACCATTAGATTAACAGAAGCTGAAAACGAATTGTTGGTAATATTAAATCGTGAAAAAAGTCCCTTTATAAAGTGGGAATGTTTGAATTCGCTTTATTTAATTGATTATGATAGCAATGAACTAAAGAAAATGATTTCAGCCTTGATTCAAAAATACAAAGTAAACGACCAAATAGTAACCGCAGATCAAGAACGATTTACAAATTTGCTAAACAAAATAACAACTCAGAAAGAACGAAAATGAATGTTCTAATCACTGGTGGCGCAGGTTTTATTGGTTCTCATTTATCAGATTTACTCTTAGCACAAGGCCACAAAGTCACCATCATAGACGATTTATCAACAGGGTCAATTTCTAATATTGAACACTTAAAACAAAACAAATCATTTAAATATTATATTGATACGATGTTGAACGATGGCTTGCTAGCTGAATGTGTAGACGCCGCCGATTGGGTTTACCACTTAGCGGCTGCTGTTGGCGTCAATCTTATTGTAGAAGACCCCATTCGAACGATTCATACGAATATTGGTTGCACAGAAAAAATTTTATTGTATTGCTCCAAAAAGAAAAAGAGGTTGCTGATTGCGTCAACTTCTGAAGTCTATGGCAAAAGCACAAAAGAAGTATTTTCGGAAGAAGATGATTTAGTTTTTGGTTCAACAACAAAATCACGCTGGAGCTACGCTACAAGCAAAGCAATCGATGAGTTTTTAGCTCTAGCATATCACAAAACTTCTGCTCAACCCATTACTATAGTTAGGCTTTTTAATACTGTTGGGCCAAGACAAACGGGGCAATATGGCATGGTCATTCCTTCAATGATAACCTCTGCACTTAAGAATCATACCATCAAAGTATTTGGTGATGGTTCCCAATCACGATGCTTTTGCCATGTTAGCGATGTCGTTGGCGCATTATACAAACTCATGTTGACCGACCAAACTGTCGGCAAAGTTTTTAATGTCGGCTCGCAACAAGAAATATCCATCTTAAAATTAGCCGAATCCATTAAAACAAAACTAGAAAAATTGAACATCATAAATATTAATATTCAAAAAATACCCTACAGCGAAGCCTACGAAGCTGGTTTTGAAGATATGCAAAGAAGAATGCCTGATCTCACAAAAATAAAAGCTGCCATCGGGTTCACCCCTACTAAAAACCTAGACAATATTCTAGATGATGTCATAGCTGAAAAAACTAAAACACAATAAAAAAGGTGGCACAATAGCGAGCCAAGGCCGTGCCCTGGCTCTACGAATTTTATTATCTAAACATTTCTTGTAGGGGCATTCGAAGCGTCGAACCGCCCCTACAGGATTAATAAAATATTGGGTAAAGTATTATTTCCATAAACATTAATCTTGCAATTTTCAGATAAAGACCTGATAAAAATTAAATATGGGATTCAAAAAATTTTAATTTAGGCTAGATGCAAAAATACTTTACACACTTCTCATTTTCATCAAATGCTTGGGTAACCAGACCGTCCCCGGTCTGGTAGAGAAGGCTAAAAATAGAAAAAGAGCTAGATCGTGCCCTGTCACGATTGTTCGATCTTGTTCTCCAAAAGTGTAAAGTTATTTTTCCACTCGCCTAAATGGAAATAATACTTTACCCAATATTCTATTAATTCTGTAGGGGCATTCGAAGCGTCGAACCGCCTTACTTGTGTAAACGAGAATTAGCCTAAAAGTGTAATGTATTTTTTCCACCAGCCTTATACAGACAACAGCAATAACGACATATTGAAAATAAAAAATTACGATATTGTTAATTTTTCATATAACTACTTTAATGATAATTAGTTATGCAAAAATGGGCTTTTGATGTTATTTATCAAATTTTACGATTTGAAAACTAATCTATAAGTAGTTATTGTATAAATACTTTGAAAAATCACTAAAACTTTATATTCCATTTGCAAATTAGCCTAATAACACCATTTTTGAAAATGGAACATATAATGTATACAATCAAAAAGTGTTATTTATCATATCTGACAGATAATAATATTGTTAGATTCATGCTTTCAAGGAAAAAAGAAATAGATGAAAATAATATTTATAATAACTTTATTAATTATTCATTTAAGCTGTGGCAATCGAATAGATAAAAAAAAAGAAGTGCAGATTCCAGTTGAAAATGGGGTGATGAAAACTTATGAAACTCCTGTGAAAAACTCACCACAGGTCGTCAGAAAAATAAGCAAAGAAGAAAAAGATAAGATTGATATTGATGCTAAAAATTGTATTGTTTTTTTGAAATACTATTTATCTTTAAATGCAGAACCAACATTAACCGATTTAGATCAAGCATTTATATTGTGGCAAAAAAATAAAGAAAAAACCTATACGGCTCAACAAGTACAACAAATGCTTGGGAGTTATTTTGGAAATTATTGTGTAAATACACTAAATATGGAATGGGTTTTTATCGAAGATGAATATGGAAAAGATTTTGCGGTGCAAAGTAAAGAATTTGATGTAATGACTTTCCCCTTCTCATCAATTCAAAAAAGAATAGACGATGATGAAAATGATTTTATAAATGGTCTTTATCTCTTAATTAAGGATAAATTATCTGATGACAAATCAAAAAGAAAGGTAAAATAATCTAACTAGGGCGCTTAACCAGACGCGCAAAAATGCGCGCTGGTTAGCTTTTCGTTAAACTTCTCAAAATACCAAGTCAAATATTTTCAAAAATTAATTATAATAAAGATTTTTACACAGAGGGGGAAGAGAGGATTCACAGAGAGACACAGAGAAGAAATTTAATTTTTAATTTGGTATTTTATAAAATTTCTATCTTTTTTATTTTAAACTAATTTAAATCTAAAAAACTCTTCTATGTGTCTCTCTGTGAATTCTCTCTTCCCCCTCTGTGTAAAAGCTTTTTCATTGGTAACAATCATTTCTCTGTGAACTCACGGTAAGATTTATGCTTTTTATAGCTTTCAATTTCAATTTTAGTATAATTCAATTCTTTTAACAAGGCGCTGCATCGGAATTTTACTACGCTGCGCTTCGTAAAATCCGATGAGCTTGGTGTTGGGCAGATCGAAAAATTCAATAGACACCATGGAAATAACATGCACTGCTGCGAAATAATGCGAAATGCAATCGATTCAAAATGTCTTGAGCATCCAAATTTGGATGATTGCCCCGACAACATAATCCAATTTATTTCAAAATTTAATGAATATGGAATACCAATTCGTGATGGCGGATCATCAAAAATCACTATAAAATTCTGTCCTTGGTGTGGCAAGAAATTGCCGGAATCCATGCGCGATAAGTGGTTTAACGAAATGGAATCACGCGGAATTGATCCATGGTCAGATGATATACCAAAGGAATTCGAAACTGGCGAATGGATAGCGATCCAAGATGTAAAGAAATGAAAATAAATGAAATATGCCCAACAATCGGATGCATCCGAGACCATGACATAAAGTTTATTGCTACGACGACAACCCGCAAAGACTTTATGCCATGGTCCGGTTGATCCTTGGCGTTGGGCGGACAGCAATTAATGGCAATAAATTGTATGGCGCAAAATCAATGAGTATAATACATGTTGGGCTGACGGCAATCTATAATAAATTAATCGTAAAGCCATGCTTATGAGAATTATTAACATAAATTTCCTATTGTTTATTGCATCATTTATTTTCTCAATTGGTGTTGGTTGTATATATTCTGGCTATATTGCACAGCAAATGCCATTTAATCATTATTGGGAATACATAGGGAATGATGGTAATTTAATTAGATTCGGGATATATGTAACTGTGATTTCATTTATACTTGTGTTATGGATTTTTACTAAATTATATTATATAAATAGACGTGAAAAATCCGCCCAACAAGGTGATGCACCGGAGCCGGCTTCGCCGGCCCGGTGATCTTTGACGTTAAACTTCTCAAAATACCAAGTCAAATATTTTCAAAAATTAATTATAATAAAGATTTTTACACAGAGGGGGAAGAGAGGATTCACAGAGAGACACAGAGAAGAAATTTAATTTTTAATTTGGTA